>ENA-OREC01002135-OREC01002135.1-marine-metagenome-genome-assembly--contig:-NODE-2135-length-10688-cov-13.606258_pt1 | contig 10688 bp, 5 predicted proteins | sample MGYA00248626_ERZ508543 | MGnify/ENA primary metagenome ERZ508543 (study PRJEB26211, sample SAMN05518279) | marine metagenome | isolation source: Puget Sound, Washington, USA | host: Bankia setacea...
AACATATCATCAATATTTACTTAAGTTATTTGTATAGTATTATTGTAAATTCAGCAACCATATAACATATCATCAATATTTACTTAAGTTATTTGTATAGTATTATTGTAAATTCAGCAACCATATAACATATCATCAATGTTTACTTAAGTTATTTGTTTATTATTATTGTAAATTCAGCAACCATATAACATATTCTTATATTCTTTATTCTATATGTGTGTGCTTTGATAGCAATAGATGGAACCATATAAAAATGCAACACTATTTCCCTAAAGTTACGTTGTTATTGATTGTATTGTTTTAACACATTGGTTTTCCGTTACGTAAAGTCAGGTTTGCATTGTTTACAAGCTTCGATACATTGAGGAAAACGTTAAAAGCAAATCCACCACACATCATTAATAAGTCATCCATTTGTACAAGCGCCTATTAATCTTGTGAAACATGGCGTCTGAAAGCTTATGAATGTTTGCATGGTTCTGTTTACAAATACATGTTAATTGTTCAGATGTTTAAATAGAAGATGATAGATGGTTTGTTTACAAATTAAATCGTACAGAAGCTCCTCGTATGTACATGTTTGATGTGTGATTTATGAGTTATGAAATAGCTAGCAGGTCAGGTTGTCCAAATGAGATGTTTTAATGAATGGACATTGAAAACGTTTATGTGCAGTTGATGTTAGTTTGTGTGGAAAGTTGTTTACTCATGATATTGAGAATTGTATCGATTTAAAACCTGATCGGCTAAATTGTTCAAACGGTTGTAGTGTTGCTCTAAACAGTAAACTTTCTAATAAAACTGGACTGGACTTCGTAATAATTTAATCCGACTGAAACCAAACTATTTCATGCAAAGTCATACAAATTTCAGATAAATATATCGGAAATGTTTATAGCATAATATTTAGTTTACCTATGAAATTACATAAACATCAGTAGTCTGTGTAAAATAAACACAACGAGTCATTTAAAATGTGGCCGGCAATTATTAGTATTAACTCTTAAACCATTGATTATGAAATCCAGCTCCGGTATGCTATTTGGTGGATTGACATAACATGAAAGGTTGTTTGATGTTAACAAACCAGTCCATGTCTCGTAGATCAATATCCTTAACTATCAATCGTGATAGTATGTAAAGTATGTAAATACAAATGCTAAGACATAGCATGACATGGCGTCGGATTCCTGCATTTTAAAATTAAGATGTATGCTTTAACGGTAAATATTGGGAAAAAAACTTGGTAATTACATTCAACGCTACATATTAAGACCTTGTAACGCAATTAAACGTACTGTGCAAATTAAAACAATCTTCATTTCAAACTCTTTGAAGTTATAAAACTTACCATCTCATCTAAGGGAAAGCAATTCTTTGAGGAAGCTAGTATGTACAGATGTAGACGTCGATCAAAAGAAAACGAACACCCAGAAACACAGAATCAATTTAAAAACCAAGTATGCGTCAAAATACATGTCAATAGCAACACCGTACTCTCATCAATATTAGCATGTATCCTCAGTAACCATGAGAACGCATATAAACAACGCAGTAATGACAGGTAACACATGAGATAAATATGTAATAAATGACATCTTAAACAGTTTACAATAGTTACAATATGTATACGTGTTCAATCAAAATTAATCTTCTTCAAATGTATACCCATGTACGCGCTTTGGTAAATTGGTCAACGAATTAAGTCAAAATCATTAATGCTATCGTTTATTCGTTGTAGTGGAAACAGTAGTTTGGTGATTTTACTAATGTGCTCAATATGATAACAAACAAAATGCTGGATAATAATTTTTTTCTGCAAATGGTAACATTTTAAATAGCTGCGAAGCCTTTGTCTGTATCTCTTTCAGTTTTACTTGTTTTGCCAAGGACCGTGTGGGATAGGATATTGGGAATGATAACGACATTGAAAACACCAGATTCACCCAAACATACATTTACCGTGTCAATGAAGGGCTAACTTGACCTCAGATCATTAAAACAACATCTTAATTGAATTCGCCCGTCTTGGCGCCCGTCAAAAATCCAAACACTATGACATGGGCGACCCCTGGGCCAAATTTTGTGCTTTTGGAAGAATCTGAACCACAATATCCCTAACTCCCCTGTCTTACGCCTGTCGCTGGTTTCTCTTGGTGTTGGTACTAAGCGTCATGTATTGTCCAAATTATATTGCCTTACCCATGCTGTTGCTGCAATATGCATTAACTATGTTGTAAGAGCAGCCTATCTGATATATGTTGTTAATGCTCAAGTGTTGATGTGTTGACGGACAATATTATCAGATCATGTGCTCCAATTGGTGTAATTTGCACAAAAAGTAACACGCAAATTACAAACGATACAAACAAATTGTTGGAAAATCTTTTTACCTTGCACTTTAACAACATTACACAAATATTGAAGACACGGGGATCAACAACTAGGACTCGACAGTGATGAATGCCAAATTCGATTTAATCGGGAACTAAAGGACATCCTGCACGTCATATAAACAAACGTAATTTGAACTGAACGTTTATTCATCTTTCACCTCGTTCCCCACACACATTAAGACTCTAGCACCTGTCAGTAATCTATCAAGGTCAGGTAAATGTCCATATTTCAATTAGCCATACGAGTTATATGAATCAACATTTACATGCAAAATATATCTTATTCAATAGATAATTGGTTATGTTTTCCTCATGAATAATGATTTAAGCACAACACAAACGATTTAATGATAATGGCCAAATAAATCGCACTTCTGTTTAAATCATTGTTATTGTTTGCTGTACAAAGTTGGTGTCAGCGAACTTATAGAAGTCCATGCGGATAGACAGCATAATATGTTGATGATCTGAATCGTTGACTCTTGTGTGCAGGTTCAGTTTCATATATCACCATCGAGTAGTCAAACATCGTCAATATAAACATAGAAATAGAAAACAACCCTGTCTGTCCAAACATACGAGGTTAACTCAATAAAAAAATAGATTTTCGATTTTATCAATATTATGTTGTTCTTTTGCTGGTTGCAATTCGTTTTACTTCTCACCATGTTCAATTAGAAACAGCGTTATACCATGAGAACAACAAGAGCGGTTACTAAAAGTACTATAACTCGGGCAATCTGCAGCGTATTGCATATATTTTGATCTTGAAGAATCGATGTAATGAAAAAAAAGTAATGGCTGTTATGGAGAAAAAATGAAGAGCCGTCATCATGCCATCTAACCGATTTAAAGCGTATAACTTTGCAGTTACACGCTTGTATAGATTGGGAATACTGACCTGACAGTAGGAATATGTTGTGTTGCTAACTGTATTCAATATAAACGTACCAGATTTAACTGTCATTAATTGAATATGTATCTTGTTCCTATGAGTTTGAATCCAACTTAAATATTTTACAATACATCACTCATTACCACGAATTCCCCAGTAGCAAATCAAACCTCCTGTGCTGTAGAAATGCATTATTTCGGTAAAATGATCGGCCATGTTTGAACATCGTGATCCTCGTGCAGAACATTTGAACAAGATGCATGCATGAACTTCCCAGCTTAAAAAGGTTTCACACTACCATCTTTCATAACCATACTTTAGGAATGGTCTGATATAAAATAACCAATAGGTATCGAGGGTCAGTCTTAATGACACGCCCTCTCATACACTTTCATAAACGCTGTCTTCACAGATAAGGCTCCTGTGTTTATGTCCTCTGATTGGCTTAGGCAGCTACATACGTCATATTTGCGGTTTAAAACTATGTATTCAATGTGCCGCATCATCGTTACTATGCGTAGTAAACATCGACACAACACTGTGCACAGTTATTAGCAACGTCAACAACAACACTTAATTGTACATCTTATGTAGTGTATGATAATAACTAACTGGCACTCGTGAATATTCGTCAAAGATCGTAAACTGTCGTCGGGGAAAATATTCACGTTGATGTCTGATTTAAGGTTCAGTTTTGTGCCCGCAAGAAAGCGTGGTCATGTGAATGAACTCTGACTGCAAAGCCAAGGGTACGATATTCAAATATGAAATACCTTTTATTTATGTAATGTTGTTTTCTTCTTTCTTCCGATAAATCTACGTGATATTTTGTTAAATAGCATTGTGCCATTAACTAATTACTTGACTCTTTAATGTGTGTGAAACTTCAGGAAGAACTGCATATGACGGATAAATATTTTTTTTAAAAACACTGAGATAAATTGTATGTTGCTGTCTTTTAAAAACGTTAATGAGAGAAACTACAAGACGTTCATTACTTACAAGGACTGAAATGTTCATAAATGTCAGAACGGAAAATCACCTAGAAAATACGAGATTTACCTCCAATACAAACGTTGATCACATGACCGTTATGATTTCAAGGAATTCATCACCATTACTTAGCCGCCCTCTTTAAATAGCTGCCAATTAAAGGCTGAAATCGATTAATTGCTATATATTATTTGACCACTCGATGGTTTGAACATTACACCTATACATATCCAGGCAGAGTTGCGTATGAGTGTTTGTTTGTTTTGGTCAGAACTGTACATGTTATGAGAACCTCACAAACCCGTCAACATATTTTTGTGGTATGTGTAAATAATTTTCGATTTTTTGATCAAATAGGAGAGTTCTTGTTTCGAAAGATATTATCATAAATCGTTTTAAATAATTGGCTAAAGGTACCCAGTCATAAGTACAATACTTATAAGACTTATATATACCATTATACCATGTTCCTTAGCATATCAATTTGTTTTTTTTGTCAAAATGTTGACATCATTCCAAGGGTATTTGTTTATGAATATATAATAACTATATGCTTATATAAATAGCTTTTGACGATATTTAACGAGGGAGCTTTCATGACATTTAAGTCACTCTTCCATAAGGGCCAGCCACACTGATATTTGTAATATGTCATTAATTCCAATCAATTACTGTAGGTATTTAGTTTCAGATAACATTCTAATGGAATGATTTATAGATTTTGTATTCTTACTGAGCTTTTCTCCTTTGATTCCACTCCACATTGACATATATTTACATATAACCCGGTTGTTCTTTTTTTATATAACTTGGAAATCATTTACATGAAAATGCTAATAAATTGGGGGTACATTCTGTGAACTACCTAATGATTAAATAAAACAAAATGCAATGACTGTGAAACTGTACTTTAAAGAGGCACTATTATTTGTGGATGTATAGATATATAAATTACAACAATAAAAGTTTCAAATACAGTAAATGTGGTATCACTTTTATAGGGATTCAGCAACGAAATACGTAGCCTCGAAATTATTATTTAGAAGAAACATCTCGAAAGTGTACGACCACAATAATAAACGCTTGCACGGTACACATTTATAAATGCTTATATTAAATTAACGTATATTTACAATGCTCATCTTGCATGGAACAACAAACAGCAGCTAAAGCATGTACTACAACGATGCCGCCTGCTTGAGCACCAAAGGAAAAATGGGTGGCCTGAAGAAGACGGCGTGATAATTCATCGGTGTTGCAGCGATGACAGTGTCGACAGGTGTGATCGCAAAGAAGAAATGCTTACTTTTACAAACCTTATATAATGTGTTATTCATTTTAAGAACAAGTCATTTCTTGTTTATGTTGAACATGTAGGCAACTTGACTAGTACTTTACCAAAGGCATCAAGTAAAATAGCTTAATTGAATGTAACGTATCCAGGTATCAGAGCTATGGGTTGTATTTCTTGGCTGCTATAAATCATGGAATGGTGTTTATGTAATTTATCATTCTAACTATTGTTGATTAGGTTTATTTTTCCTTATTCACGGGTTGATAAATCATAAACCCAGGTTAACATTGAATAGTACCTGTCACCAAAAGGTAATTAATAAATGTTGAATGAGAGGCACTGCAGTAAGTTTGATCTTCTGTGTAAACATGAATGCTAACAGATGGTGTGCGTGTATACATTGAAAAGAAATATATGTCAACAGTCAATGTATTTTGAGAATTTCTCAGTTGGTACTTGTGCGACTGGTTTTATGACACCTCATTAGTAATGTGGAGGTCGTGGGCTCTCGAGCCCCATGTAAGGCTCCCGTTGTTTCATTGAGCAAGAAAATTTACCCTTATTGCTTAGTACTGGTTGGTTCCAGGAACGGATTTGAGCGTGAATTCACAATCAAACTGAAATAAATTGAGGGCCTTACGATTGACTTAAATGGCAAATGAGCCCCCTCGTTAAATATCGTCAAAACCATAAAAATAAATAAATTAGAACCAAGTTAAAAACTGAACGTTGTGTTAATATATTAGGTAAAACTTGCCCATCCTGCCAATGATATTCTATAACCACTAACGTTTTACTTAATATACGTATTTTATTATAGATTTGAATTTATTAAAATAAGATCTTGTATATTGGATCTTACGTAAGTTGTCATTAATTATGAAAATCTGTATTAAACCTTGGCAAGCATTCCAGAACATAATTTATACCATGCTTTATCTTAGTCTTATATTCTTGCTACTAAGGCACCAGTTAAGCTACATATTTTAAATGTCACTAGAATAGTTGCTGCACTTTAAGAACAACAAGCTTACTTATGTGATATAGTAACTGTTGTCATTTATCGATATAGTATGTTAAATAAATAAAATAGCAAAGTAACTTTATAAGAGCCATATTTATCATTTTCACCATGCTCCTGTATTTCCTAACCAGTATTACTTTTACTTCTTTGCTCAAATAGTAGATTTCCTTATGAATCAGTGATTGTTTGGCTGTCTCTGAATTCCAACTAGGAACCACCACAGATGGCACTCCAGCAGGCATGTTATCCGGATAGACTGTGAGTTTAGTTGCCATGGTGACCTGCTTGCTTTTCAGTGAACACAAAAGTCATGAAGGGAAAAGTAGAAAGACTATAGAATGACCAGCAAACTCTGCTTTTATTAATCAAAATTCCACGAGACATAATGAGTTGGACAAAATATCAAATGACATCTAGAAGTAATCCTAACAGATATATGTGTTTATGAGGACTTGAATATCAATAATTGCATGCCATGATAATGCCATAGTTAGACTGATAATAGTGAAATGATAATGGATTTCTACTGATTATTCCACCTTTAAATGAGCATTATGAACAGATGGAAATGTAATGTTTGCCTATGGTCAGTTATACTTCACTGTGATTCACCAATGTTGCTTAGTTAATGCTAAACCAGATAAGTCAACATTTGGAACAGCCATGCATCAATAAACGTCTATATCGAGAGGTGAGTTCAAAAGAGTTCTATCTGCTTCTATATACAATAGCACTTAGAACCCTTTCGCTTGCACCCACTTCAACATATTGTTTGAACATCTCTGATATATTGTACAGCTAAGAATATGTCATCACTTAAACACTACTGACCACTAAAATGTATGATACAAACATAACACCAAATTATGCCATGATGTCTTTTCAGCTTAATATGAGGTAATAATGTCACATTTCATAACACACCAATGTAGTTGTAAACTGTTGGAAATGAACAAATTATAGTTAATGTTTGTAATTGCATGAATATGAAAACTGATCAATTGTTATGGATACCATACATAATATAATGTTGAGGAAATTTTATAAACAAGAAAAGTTCTAATTATTCTAACACAAAACATATTTCAACAGCTTAAAATACTGATTATAAAATGTAGTTAGTGACACATAGATGTAGGGTTTGAGAAAAGCACAGTCAACAACATATATGGTGGGATACTGATGGCTTAAAATGACTTTGAATTGCAAGTATTTTTCTGTTAAAATACTAGTTCAAATTTCAGACTCACTTAGCATTTGAAGAATAGAAATGGTTAATTTTCGATACCGTTAAGCCCATACCAAGAGGTGAATGCAAAAGAGATCTATCTGTCATTAAGTTCAATATAACTCGCTTTTACCCCCACAGTTAAGCTAAAGTGCATAATCAACACATCGCTTTAACCTATATATCTGCACACACCAATGACAGTTTGCCAGGATTTAATGATAAACGTTTCTTTATTTCCATTAAATATTTTCTGATTGAACAATACAGCATTTACACAACACATTTGAGTTCTAGAGAAAAAACAAGTTCAGACAAAGCAAATACAAAATTAAATCTTCACTTATTAGTTTTTGGAAACCAATTTTACGCATTCTTAATAGGTTTAATAATAATCTAAATGCTAAATTTGCAAAATCAAAGCAATGTAAGATTATAGATTAAGTATATGAATAACACTGGAAAAAACATATTTCTCTTTGACAAAATCTTAGTTATCGTATACTGAGAAGAGTTTAGCTACCTTATTAAATAAAAATATTCGGCCTTAGTTGACTGTATCTTATTTCGGACACCCGTATACAGGTTTTCCAATGCTCTTTCACCTCTAATTATTGACCTTTATTTTCTGTATCTTATTTTTATTTTCTGTATCTTATTTCGGACACCCATATACAGGTTTTCCAATGCTCTGTCACCTCTAATTAAACAGTGACTATGTAAAAAGAAGATGGACACTACAGATTCTAAATATATCTAAATCACGTAGTGATGTAAAACCCTAAGGTTAGTTTTATTAACAACATGGAATAACTAAAATATCAAAGCTACATAATACTTTAATAGATAAAAAATCTAAAGCTACATTTCTTGTTAAGTTTTTTGTTTAGCTGGTTGGTCGATTCGTTTGTTTGATAGAAATCTTCTGATATATAACGGAGATCTAGGCATTAGTTTTCTCACCGTCGTTGCGTCACTAGAACATCGAGGAATAGCTGCATGAGTATCCAGTTTCTCTATTGAAGGGTAACGTAGCAACGGTATTTTGTAAGATATATTTGAACTAGAATTTGTCACTTTTACTTTGGATTTTGTTTCTGGTATTTTCCCTTTCTCCATGGAATCAAGATGGTTTTCACTCCTTGCAAACTGGTTGGAGTCTTTTAATACTGGTTCTAACGGCATAGTGTTCAACAGACCTTCTTGAGAGTGATAGGTGGGGTTAAGTTTGTCTGGGGATTGCACAAAAACATCATCACATTCGGATTTCATTGAAATGGAAGGGGAGTTACTCCTATCTGATGGAGTCAGTATGATCGGAAGAGTGTCCTCCCCTGTTGGTATGTTGGCCACTGCATCACTGCTTTGGGATAAATGTCGATCTAAACGCCCTGGAATTTTTAATCTGTTTCCATGCTGTGTTTCTATCTCATTCTCGTCGACGCTGTCTATTTTTGTGAGGGAAGAATGGCTAAATTTCATTCTCGTTGGCATGTTGCAAGCATGGTTTGTGTTATTTTGAACTAATTCCTGAATATCCCTTTGTAGTAATGGTGTCAACTCAACTTTATCATTAACATTTAACTCACTAAGACTTTTTGTTACTCCATTTGTCCGACGTATTGTTATATCCTCGAATCCAGAAAAACTGCGGTCTCTTTTAACACTATCTGTATCCCGTCTCACAGAAATAATTTTACCATTTTTTGTAATAATGAGGGAACCGTCTTTGCGAATAATTGAGCTGCCCTTTGCGGTTTTGGATGTGGCCCTTCGTAGGAGTGTGTGCGTAGGACTTGACGTGGAGAGGGAGCGGGACATACGTGGCGAGTTCTGACTCGACGTGTCGGATGTGCGGCGGGATAGTAACCGGGTAGAACGAAAGGAGGAATGAAGAAGCGTGGACAAACGACGAATTATACTGGGGGAATCAACATCTCGTATAGTGTCTGAAATAGAGAAAATATCACTGAATTGTTGGAATCACTGTTTGTGTCATGTTTTAATCTTGTTACTAGCTATTATATTCACCACAAAAACACTATAATTATGCTGAGAAAAAGTTTTTGTTTCATTTCTTAACTCATTACAAACGGTCCAAGGTAGATTTACACAAAATGCTTTTGCAATATTCTTAAATCAAAGTGACATGTACGTTACGTATTGTTTTTACAAAGACAATGAATCACAGAAGCAGCTAGTGACATCGAGTTGATTAACATAGATATAGTTTCCCAATTTATACATTAACAGGAACGACACTAGCAAGGAGTAAAGTGTTAAAAAATCATAGTTTATCTACAACGTAATTGTACAAAAGTTTGTTTTTTTCTGGAATGAGAAGAATTTCATTTAATTATAGGTACAGCTAACATTATGCTGTCATATCAAATGCATGCCTATTATACAACGTGTTCTCCAAACAGAAATACATATAACACAATGCAGATCTTCCTTCATGTGTAAAAAGCAAGCCAATTAAAAAGCATGTATCACAATCAGGCAAGTGTGTTTAAAGCAGTTATATCACACATACAATACAGTATCACAGGGGTGTATGTGATAGGACTTCGAGTGCATTCCACCTAAGCAGCAGATTCAACCTGTTTAACATTCACTCCCCCAATGTTACACTACTGGTAAACATGCACTTTCTGCGACAATATATTTTGTAATTCCTTTTATAACGGCTTTAAAGGCCTTTAATCTGGTCATATTTATGTAAAAGTATGTTTTTGTTAGTAGCTGAACTAAACAATTGTACATATAATCATAAAAGAACAAGAACTTTGTGACATTCTAAGAACAAGAACTTTGTGACATTCTAAGAACAAGAACTTTGTGACATTCTAAGA
>ENA-OREC01002136-OREC01002136.1-marine-metagenome-genome-assembly--contig:-NODE-2136-length-10687-cov-14.152875_pt1 | contig 10687 bp, 4 predicted proteins | sample MGYA00248626_ERZ508543 | MGnify/ENA primary metagenome ERZ508543 (study PRJEB26211, sample SAMN05518279) | marine metagenome | isolation source: Puget Sound, Washington, USA | host: Bankia setacea...
AGGACAAACCAACAAGATGATATCAGGACATTTCTTGCGAGGACAAACCAACAAGATGATATGAAATGTACGTCAACTTAGAGAAAGAGTCAAATATTGGGGCATATTAAAGAAAGAGAATAATATCATTGTGAGCACGAACTTGTGGAAATGTCACTAAAAGTCAAATAACAAATATATAGCTTGTTTTCCATTTTTAACAACATACCTTAAAAATTGTCACCAATACTCATTCATTCTAAACAATATACATAAATAGGCTAAAAATTAACAGTGAGAACAAGTGAACCAAAGCTGTTTTAAATTGAGATCCATATGATAACTGATGATGTCAGCTTAAACTCGCTACATTATACAACAGCCGGCTTTGTTATTCCGTTTCTATGGTATTTGCAACCACTATTAGTATTTGCATCAACTATTTGAATATTTTACATTGTGTAGTCAAGGTATAAGAAGTTGATGACACAATGGAAAATGATGTCTATAGATTAGTTAGTCAAGTCCAGTACAATAAGGTTAATTTTCTTGTTAATTTGAAAAGTACAGAAACATTGAGTTTAGCTCTAGATATCTGTATATGTACAAGGTGAAATAAATTAGCGATTATCAAATGCAAAAGACTTCTACAGTGCTTTTATTCTTAATATAATCTTGAAAATTAAATAAAAGTTTCTGTTATGCAATGGTGACATCAGTCAAACAAATCAGCATCAAGGTTTAAAACTAGAAAGGTAAGAGGGAAATAAAAAAAATGATGACAAAAATAATCCACAGTACCTGCTAATAGGTTGATTTCTGACTTGGCCTGCAAGATTTTATCGGCTATATTCTGTGCTGTTGGAAGGACATCGGTATGGTGTTCTGATATCAAATACTGAGCAAACTTTTGCAATTGTTCTCTGTTCATTTGTAATAAAGTTTCTGAAATGTTGAAAAATAGCATTAGAAGTACAAGAACAGAAATAAAAACACTGCAAAAAAGAATCTAAAAAATATCTTTTGAACAAAATGTTACCACAATAAAGAATCACAAACATGTAGAGACACCCTAGATTATAACATAACTCTTTGATATTTTAATCAAAATAATATTGATTTTTTCTTGGAATTCTTTCTTCCAAATGGCCAGAAAATGTTGCATTGGAAGTATGCACGTGGGACAGTGGTTAGTTATCCGTTCCCTCGTATGCAGCCCTCTTATAAAATGTTAGCTAGATGGTTTAAGATTAATATCTGTACTCTGCACGCTACTTAATATCTAATTGCAGCATCATACACTGTAAGTTGAACTTTACTGCGGTGATCAAGTACGTCTGGGTGCATTTAAAGTGTACAAAGAAAAGGGAAAGTAACACTACTAACAGCCAGGCTATAATAACAACATCATATAAACAGTTCCACAGCCATAGATAGTATCAGTTATTGACATCGGTAAATATCCCAATAACAAAGTGTTCATCATCTGTAACTGCCCACACCTCATACAAATCTAGAAACATGTACCTCTATTTCAGAGAATGTGGTATTAATATACTATTATATAGCCAACAACAGTGAAAACTTTGGGATGGAAAAGAAATTATTACACAATAATATTTAAATAAGCTGTCTTTGTCAAGTGCAATAACGTTTATCCATTACACTCACCTGATATAGGTACCCGTAGCTGTACGCTTTGTGCTTTGCGTATTCTATACAATGACAGAGCCACCACATGTTGGCACCAGAATATGTCTTTATTGCCACAACCACATTTTACAGAGGTAATTTTGCACCTGCAATAATAAACAAAGATCATAAATATTGATTTATCTTGAATATATACAGTAGTATGTGTGTGGCATTATAAAATAATAACAATTGCATAATTTCTACTCCTAGCTTGCTTAATTATTGCTTAACTTATCAGCAATAAGAATAAACAAATACAGAAAGCTTGGGCTGAAGACAACAACCTCTCCATCAATTTCAAACAGCTTCAATACAATACTAATTTACATATATTTACCATTTTGCCAAATCAATTAACAGGTAAGTTATTTCATTAGTATCGGTCATGTCCTTTGTGTTAGCAGATCCTATATGGACAATGACTGTATTTGTTTTGACTAGTTCTCTTGTGAGCACCAGTTCACTTGTACAGGCTGTCGTTGTTTCCTGTGTTAGTGTTTATCAACTGGTAGTTTCATTCACAGCTTCACCATTCAGTGTTAACTACATTAAAAGTTTTTGTTAGATTTTGTACGTTGGTTTGCAATGTTACACTGTACATATTTAAAATGCAACAACAGTCATCCAAATATTTCCTTAATTTCCCCTTCAAGAACATATACAACAAGTCGTGAGTTTCATTATGAGGAAACATTCAAACAAAGAGGCTGGATGGATCTCTGGTTTTACATACACACAATTTACATGAAGTTTCGAATGAGTCATAGCTGTACATGAAGAAACACAATGAATGTAAGCCGTTCAAACTATATGACCTGTTTGATATAAAGTTACTAAGTTCATCAACCATTGCACACTTGTAAGTTGTAACATAAAGCCTTGCACAAAAGCATCAAGTAGGTATGTTACGTATGCTCTTAATTTTGGAGTGCATCGAACCTGCTGATTCTGCCGTTCCCGCCTGAACCACGAGGCTCTTTTCTTTGTTTAACAGGAATCCCTATTCAAACTTGGGTCAAGTGCTCCCAAACAAATACCATATGCTAAGCGCCTTTCGTATTACGTGAAACAAGTCAACTTTACCACATGTTCAGAAACGATGGTTACATCAACTGTTAGGTAGGACTTATAATCTAGCTAGCGGAGCTTTATTGTAAGGATCTGACTGTTTTTTGACAGAAGTGGAAACCATCAAAAATGTCATCCAAGTGTATAAACTGTATACCACAGATTCCATACAAACATATGCTGGAATCATACTGTTTTAATCTTAAAATCAGACCGGGCAAATTTCTAAGCACTAGATCCTGTAATTACATGTAACTATGCCTACATCACAAGTACAAGTATCAAGTTAAACTCACTTCCATCTCACAAACGATTACTCCTACAAAAGGTACAATTTAATAAATGTTTAACCACTTTAGCTTGATGCTAACTATCTATATTATCTACTTATATATAAATGTATGGTAAGGACTTTTTCCACGAGATTTGAATGATAAAACTAAGACTTACCTATCAAAGCTGATGGACACTTGAAATGCTCGTTCAGGCTGTGAGAATATAGGAATAGCTGGTTCTGTAACAGTGCCACTTAAATGAAAACCTGAAAATATAGAGAAAAAAACCATAATTATACTAGTCGGCATCTAAGGAGTGAAAGAGTTAAGAGTCTAATAATGATGCAAATAAAATCCCACAATTACGACTCCTCATTGGCCCCAAAATTATTTGTTGCCAGGACACGAAAATTCCACTCATCGTATTGCCCTGATAGGTGGTTTTTGATGCAGGACAAGTGAACATTTTGAAATCGGAAAGTTTGTTTTTGAATATGGTCATGCCCTTAGTAGCACAAAGGTTTAAATGTAGGTCAGTAAAAAATCAATTAAGTTACACAAATACATGAATAGTTTTAGAAATATGTCAATAATATAAGCAAGGATACCAACTTTAAATGTAAACCAAGCTGTAGGTCAACTCAGTCCAATATATGTAACAACAATGCCATTCCAAAACAATTAGTTCAAACAATGTAAACATGTATTACACAAAATTAATATACACATTTTTAAACAAATTTGGCCTTTAATTTAGTTATGCTCTTATAAACAACAGCAACAACACAAACGCATTATACATGTAATAGTATTCATCATATTATAAAAACATTATATACCAGTATTTACCGAAAAATAGATTCTAGTCTTATAATAATATCTATTGCTGTTTTAACAAATTTCTCTAAAAAAAGAATTCTTAAAATACTGCTGAACCTCATCTATATAACACCAACACATTCAACACTTTAAATCTGATAAATAAGTCAATCTAAAGGTTGGGGAATGGGTACATGTATTAATTTATCGTCAATAATTAAGAAGTTTGAGAATATAACATATGTTTGGGCTACACCTTGTATTAACCATCAACCACAGTGTTCCCATTAAAACTGTGATGCACTACTTATAGATTTCAACAGGTACATGCAATTATGTCGTCATTACACAGGGTTTTATCTCTGATCAATTATGAATGCAGTTTGCACCCACTAAGTACATGTGTAATGATCATTGTGTGCACCTACAATAGACCAGTGCAAATAAATCACATATGTTAATGATGCAGAACAAAGGGCCCAAAACTGGAGTGTCAATGGGCTACATCAACTTAGCACTCCTTGTACAGCAAAGTTCTCCCTTGTGATAAAATATTTACCCACAAGAAAACTAAGGTAATTCTCATCAATTTGAAACCAGCCTTTCTTGTATTGAAATCTGAACGGTTATGTTTCTCAGGACTTAGTAACTGTTTCTGCTTTCCTTTCATTTTTGATTTTTATCCATATGGAAATTAAGGATTTTATGTTTTCTTCAACTCATTTTGCTTTCAAATCAATTCTGGTATTTATACCCACAAGAAAAATAAGAGGTTTGTCAATTTGAAACAAGCAATTCTTATACTAAATGTGTATGTTTTCTTTTACTCTCTTTGCTTTCCAATTAATTTTTATATTTACACACAAGAAATCTATGGTGATTTTGATCAAGTTTAAAACCAGTCTTTTCAGTATCAAAATTTGAATAGTTCTACTCCTCTTCCGGCAATGTTTCCAGTCTAGTTCACAGACACAATAAATGAGAAACACAAAACTCTATTTGGATGAAAATTATCACTTATTTTACCATTATTAATACATGATTCCAAACAAGTATGAGCTCCTACCCTTGCTGGGGAGATACTGTGATTTGTATCAGAACCAGTGAGGGATTGATTTGAAAGATTGTTAGCTCTAAGAAATGATTCAGCGAACAAATGTTTTACAATTATGAATTTATATCAATTGACAATTCTTATAATCAATTTTCCATGAGATTTGTCTGAGTAATGATTTCAATAGAAGCATCTTGAGCATGAAAAAGTCAAAATCGTGAAAAGCTGTACACTTTAATGGGAAGTTAAAATACATGCATGGTTGACACAATTTTGAAAAAGCCTAGTATTAATAAAGGTTAAAAATGGTCAATTGAAATAAATCATTATTTACTAGCCTTTTAAATTGTCTCTATACTATTAATTACTACAAATGGTTATTATTGTATGAAGCATTAGACTTAGAGTTGTTGTATTTACCGATAGTATCACCAGTAACCAGTAACCAGAATCATAAAGCATGTAAAGCAACAAACTGTTAAATTTCAAGAAAAGTAAAACTCTACAATATAAATGAACACTTTACAATGCACATATCTAGTCTTTGATGTACTATTCCCAATGTAATGTAAGCAATAACAAAATGAAATCAGCCAGAATTTACTGTATGGCATTACCCACTCTCAAAAAGAAAAGGTTTTAAACAAAGAAAAGTATTATGTGTAACCACATTTGCCCTGACATTTGGTGACCTTTTAAATGGCTTAAATGATGAAAGTTAAATTAAACCTTTGTGTTAGTCACGACAATAGCTATATGTTGGTATACTGGTGCATAAACTAATTGTAAGAAATAACCAAATAGACTGTATATAAATGTATATCAATACGTGGCAATGGAAAGAATATTGGTGTGAAAATTGGCAAAATTTTCGCATACGATAAGTAGCAACTCATTTATAACACAGTGACACAGTCATGCACAATGTAGGTAATTATATACCAAACTCTATTGTTCTATCATTCTGACCTTATACATATCAATAATTCATATATTCAAAAAAACTTCAGCAACTTTATGTCTAACTGGTATGTAAGCTATACAGTTATGACAGTCAGCGAGGCTTTAGGCAAGTAATAACCATCAGTATTGTTCAAACAATAACTTGTCAGCCATGTAAAAGTAGTTGTCACAATACCACCACTGCTCACATTTCCCTAAAGGTTTAAGTATTGAAAGGTTTTAGATCAGCTTGAGGTAACAAACTGACAACTTCAGTATTGGCCTCTTATCTATTGTGTATAAACTGTGTGTTATTTGGGTCACAAGGCTGGGAACTTTACTACATGCACAGTGCAGAGTTACCAACTGCTGATACTGATATTGTGTTCTTGTCAAATTCAGGATACACTATGGCACATATCCAGCCAGGTCAGACCTTATCCTGACGTAGTTATGCTTGAACAAAAATCAAAACCACTGACAGACCAAAAAACAAAATGTGGCTTCATGTGTGTCAGTGGCACCCTAAATCAGTATGCCTACCAGATAATGTATTGTTACTGACCTATGGGCTTTTGATTTAAATCTGTGCTGTTGACAATATATTGTGACTATTTGCATCAGAGCTTACATTAACGACATACTGATACTGGCACAAATGACTTCTATATGTACATGTACAGTCAAGACTGGCCTTAACAATCAGCTGTTTCAGCGACTCACTGTCATTTGCGACCATATTTTTTAGCACAATATATTTTCTTATTTAAATAGTCCTTATTACGCGACAATTACCATCAAATTCGCATCGATAACGCGTCTGTTTAAGTAACTTTCGGGATCACATGTGAGTGAGAAGAGCTGATTTATGTGTTCATGAAAATGGCTACTGAACTGAAAACAAAATGCATGTATTATAAAAGTTCGAATTGTTTCCAACCATATCAATGCACAAAAAATGTGACCTGTCCATGACTAGTACTTTATTAATCAGGGCACGAAATATCTTCAGCACAGTACCCAATTAGGCTACAATATTATATAGCTGGGCTAGGAAATATTGTTTTCTGCGGTCCCGCTAGGCAAGTATAAAGTTTCAAATGCCTTTCATATTTAAGCTAGTATTATCAGTATACATAACAGTAACAGAGCTCAGAAACCTTTTCTAGAAGACAAAATAAGCAATGTCATGGAAGATAGGCTTGGAAGATCTGCCATTACAGCTTATGGACCAACCTTGAATTTCTGGACTCAACTAGCCCAGTGGGCTTTAAAAAAGGGAAGATTTATTGAGCCCTGATAAATGGTAAAATCTCTCATTGTATTTAATTTCGCAGAGCATAAAATATACATATTTATTTAGATTATGCCATGGTCAGGAATAGATGTTCTTATTTACAGACAGCGATGCAAACTAAATGTTGTTCTATATCTATAAACATTTTATTCTATGTGTAGAAAAGGGATGACTACTGTTGATAAAGTTTGCTAAGTTGTTGAATAATAAATTCTATAAGTGTATAGTATTTATCGTATGAAACAACACAACGTATGCCATTAGGGGAATATACGTCAACAAATTGTCATATATACGTCAACAAATTGTAATAGCCACATGTTGGATATATAGTATACAAAGCAGTGTTAATAGCGAATTCACAGTTTCCCAAATATATGATAAACAGGAACAGTGTTTTAAATTATTATTGTGTATCAAAAATTTCTGTCAAATTGGCAAACAAATTAAAGTTGAGTGCATAAGTTGTTAAGATCTTATTCTTAAGCTTATTTTTAGTTTGGACCCATCAAAATAAGGGCTGCATGGGCTACATAATTAACTTATCATTTAATTAATAAACATATATGGTAACAATGAAGGTTGCAAGATACATGTACACTCATCTGTAATCTATTTGGATGTCAAAAGTCAAGATCACCGACGTCCAGACAATTTCAAAATATGAGGTGTCTGCTGAAGTACAAGCTAGGGAATAATTAACAGTCATTTTTTATCTTTTACTTTCCAACTACTGACTTCTATAAAACAGTAAGTTGACTGTTGAGTAACAACAAAGAGATCCATAAACATGTGCCAGTAACTAAACTTTTAAGTAAAAAGCCTCCCAGTCTAAACTGGCTGAACCAACATGGTTTTGACATCAATGGATCAGAGCAACTACTAGGACATGAAAATTACATGTGTCCTATTACCCTGATGTGTGGTTTTAGATGCAGGACTAGTGGAAATGTGCATACGTGTATCTGAAATGGTTTTTTTTTGGTTGTACCATACCCTATGATAAGCAGGATGGTTGTAGATTTTCCCCTGAGCCCATTTATAATTAATCAATTGAGAGACAAGGTGTGAATGCATGAATGTATCTGTAAACGTTTTTTATAACGGATATGTTTTAGGTATGTCGACAAAGTATCTTAACATGTAACAAATGTTAATACATGTACATACAAATTAGAGTGCTGGTAACAAGTGTGTACAATGGTATGTATAAAAGACTTTAACCAATAGATACATAATTTGTTATGAGATGATTAAAAATGAATAGTATTAGTTAGAAAATTAAGAGTCATACAATCTAACAGCCTAGATAAAACTATGCTCTAAGTTTTAATATGTGGTGACAGGTTTCTACTAGCCAAAAGGTCTATTTTTTACTAGCCCAATGGTGATTTACTAGACTGGAGCTAAAGGACTAAGTACTGCTAATTTTGATCCCTGGTCTGTTGATTTATAAATGTATAGTTATTATTTCTGACATTTCCTTTCCAATAACAATGGAATTCCATTAAAAAAACATGCTTATTACCGCAATAAAAAATGGGTCGCCTCAGTCTTAAATGACTGGGTCATCAGTGATTTGACACATCCTGACCCTGACACTATTTCCACTGTCCTTGTTTATGCTGCACATTGTTCTACTGATTCCAGTACTTTGACATTCTATAATTAAATAATCTTTTTTAAAAAGAAAAATAATCTATCACACCAAAAAAACTCAACATTCTTTCAAAACTTTTACTGAAAGGTTTTAAAGGCTAAAGCAGTCAGTTAATTTGTCAAACAACATTTGTACTTATTCATCTTAAAAGTAACGTTAAGATATTCAAGGTGGGGACAAGTTGGTCCTATTTTAAAGTTAAAATTCTTCATAAACCTGAGTCAAGTCAAAGAAAAAGCATGAACAGATAAAGGAGTGTCCAGCTTAAATCTCAATGGAATGTTCAAGGAGCAGCTTTAGGCTCATTCTTTCTGAGATTAATGTTGGCGGGGAAAGGTTTGTTAAATACACGCCAACACGTTATAGGGACCCCAACATGTGTCGGGAACGGTCTAAGCTGAAATGCACACACGACAACGGCCATGACTCAATATTGAACCCTAGACACCAAGACTGACAATTTTCTCACCTATTTGTAAAACATTATCCACTGCTCCCGACTCGAGAAGTTTAACTCCTTGATTGAATGGAAGTTTATCACTGTCTGCATTTTCTTTTCCCACTTGAGTGAAAGAAGAATACATGCAAATGTCCCTTTCATTTCTTGGGAATGACCAGAATACTATCCGACTTTGCACGGGTTCTGGTATCCGATCAAAACGTTGTTCTATCTTTTGAAATGGAATGTTTTCACCCACAATTTTAGCACATATATCAAGTAGAGAGTCTATCTTATGAACTTTGGCACTTTTAGAAGAATTCCCTCTCGAATTAGTTCCATTTTGGTCCCTAGAATTTTCAGCAAGCGACGTCCGTATCCGCTTAGCAGCCATCATTGGAGAACATCTGATTGATCACACTCCAACACGCATGCGCCAACTTTACACACTTAGTTCAGCAGACATGCGCACATCAAACGTTGAATCTATGTATGCTCAACACGGGCCATTGGAATTCCCATTCTCATGCAACAAATTACTACGATTGTGTATTGGGGCCCTGGACCTAGATTACGTAAAACCCATTCATTACAGACTACTGTACTAGTGTCATAAAATGTCAACAATGCGTAAACGATACGGCATGAAAGAAGAACAATCAAGAGTTTAATAAAGAGTTTAATAACTATTCGTTTCATTTCAAAAGTTAATCTAAAAACGAGACAGTACAGATAAAGCATGCACGAAACTTAGCTATGTTTGTTTAGCAGAATAATTAAAATTGAGTTCAGTAACAAAACATAATTTCATTTGTGTCTGGTAGGATTTTGTTTTCACCTCTGTCTACCTCTGATTTAAAATGTAACCATTTTATTAGATCTGCTACATGTGCTAAGTATTTGCTACGCAATGAATGAGAAAATCACATGCACTTACACATGTATAATATCATTGCGCAATACACATTCTTACGTTGCATTAAATCCATGAATTATGTTATATATATATATTATGTGTAGATCTAAACACCCTTAAGCTTGACTGTATAGTTCATGTAGTCATATGTGACAACTGTATGCAAGTCAGTTTGTGTCTTCTCATTTTTCTTTCTATCATATTTGACTTCTGAACATTTGAGAAATTATAAGCAATCAGCAATTTCAAGAACAGTATTAACAGCGTCATATGTAATAATGTCAAGATCACCTTCTTGGTGTTTCTATTAATTTCATTCAATGATCATCTTAAAGATTGATTCTTAGTTTCACATTACTTAGCTTGTATACCTTTTCATAAAAAAAGCTTTGCTTATTCTGAAGCTATAGGTTGACTTTAAGTTAATAGTAGAATAAGGCTTATTGTAGTTTAACAGTATACAAATTGGCATGATTGGAATAAGTTAGCCTTCACAATTTCTTAAAGTAATATAATACTCATATTTGATATTAAAGAAAATGA
>ENA-OREC01002137-OREC01002137.1-marine-metagenome-genome-assembly--contig:-NODE-2137-length-10687-cov-13.110368_pt1 | contig 10687 bp, 2 predicted proteins | sample MGYA00248626_ERZ508543 | MGnify/ENA primary metagenome ERZ508543 (study PRJEB26211, sample SAMN05518279) | marine metagenome | isolation source: Puget Sound, Washington, USA | host: Bankia setacea...
TTAACTGTTTCAATACCATAATTATCATGTTGATAGTGTTTAATGTCCGAGAGAGTGATATAAATGAAACCATCTTCACACAACAACTTAATGTATTCACACAACAACTTAATGGGAAATGTCTTGTTCACGGTCTGTTTTTTCGCGAACATAAAGTTACCATGATAAAAATATTGTCATGATTATCTCTAATGTGAAATTTGCATGTGTCGTGTAACGGCAGTGTTTGCCTTTCCAGTTTGTCCAATATGCGTTATCTGTACATGTACAGCAGTCGTGCGCTTGATTAAAAAACAACACGTACGGAAACAAGTTACCATATGCAATGCGACAACTTGTTTAAGATAAGTAAATCAATGCTGTTTATTCCTGTTTAACCCAGAACGCAGAGATAACTATCCAAATCAAAAGCTTTAGTAACGCTTAATAGTATTTTATGCATTGATGTGATGATGAACGAAACACAAACAGGGATTTGAGTTGTGTTAACAGGTAACACATATATTGGTTTCTTAATAATGACATTTCAATTCAAAGCTAGTTCTACGTGGTTACAACCTTACATAGCTAACTCATGCTCGCGTTACAAAGAGGCACGTTGGTCGCGTCGTCGTTTACCGCATTTTGTCTGATACATTTATATACATCTGTATTTTTATAGTAATATAAAAGAATCGCAAGCGGGTCATATGGTGCAACCGGTGTATATACATTCAACATCAAGCAATGCATGGCTCTAAGTCAATCAGACACAAAACTCGCTGGCCTTCAAAATGGAACAATAACATTACATTACTTTCTTAGCTTTAATAAATTCCAGAAAGACCAAAATAAATGCCGTGAACACAACAATAGACATAATGATAATAACATATGTTTAAGCCAGATATTTGATATGAAATTCGTAATGTCTTTCGGCCATTGTTGTTGTTTTTTCCTGAGCGATACAACATAGAAACTACTTTTTCCATCTCATCGTATTTCATATACCTCTCCAGGGAACATTTTTGTGGGCGACATAACTACCCTAAACATAACAGAAGACCATTACTAGTGTCTGGAATTTATTAATTATGGTCATTTTGGACAATTCCGTCAGACGTTGCAATCATATACCCACACTGTTGTCACACGCAAACGAACCTTTTAGCGATGACATCAACGTTTTAAGCAATTTTGAATTATCAATATTAGTAAAACCACAATACAAGGATTGCACGTTTGTGAAAGAAGAAATAAATTCAATTACAGCTGTGATGTATATTAGGTACGTTAACCTCTCACTTTAAGTTAATAGTTATATTTCTTCAAGAAAGTTCAGGTTGCGCATTTTTACTATCACACACGTTGAGGATATATATAGATACGAACCACAATCATGAGTCAGTGCACTAGCATCATTTTGGTAGATTAACAAGGCTGTATACTAATGAATGGATTAACCATCAAACTGTAATATGACACTACTGTTTTTAGTTTGTACTAATTGTGTTTAGTTCTACAAGCGATATTTGCTGTTGTACGCTCGAATCCGTTCATGGGTCCAACCATGCAGTACTAAGCAATAACGGTAAAGTTTCTTGCTCAATAAAACAACGGAGCATTGATGGGGCTTGAATGGTGATTATTTTAGATCTATTTTATACAGTACCAATAGTGGAATATGTGTTTTACCAGTCATTTAAATTATTGAAAGTTAAATTATTGTCGCCAAATATCGGAGTTACTTCAAACGATCAATGTATTCATTTCCACATAGGTAGTACACACAATACTTTTGAAAATCGCTGCTGGACCCTTTCCTGAAACCAACTAGAATTAAGCAATTAGTTTAAGGTTATTGCTCAAGAAAACAATTAGAGCCTTTGATAGGGATCGAACTCTCGTCTCTTAGGAATCCGTCAATACAAGTGAGACGCTATACAACCAGTGTAGGGTCGGCCTGGCGCAGTGGGTGGATCGCTGCCAGTCGTGAGTTCGAGCCTCAGCAAACATTCTCGTCGTTTCATTGAGCAAGAAACTTTACCCTCATTGCTTAGTACTGGTTTGTCAGAGGAACCGAGCGTGATTTACATAAGCAAACATTGCTTGTTTCACAATCGAACTAAACTAATTTAGTATGAATTATTGCACCATGTCATCCCTTTACTTAAAGCTGCCCTTTCGTTCACAAACAATAAGTTTCATAAAACATGGTTTAATGAATTAGCATACATACATTATGATAAATGTTTCTAGTGAGAGAATCTGTGTTGATTTTTGTAGAAAAATAGTACTAAACATATTTTATTAAGACTAACCTGTTAAATAGTATGTTTGAAGAATTTAGTATATGATTATTAGGATAAAGGACCGAGTTCCGCTGTATATATCTTCCACAACGGCATAATTCCATAAAAACTGTGTGGCTATGAAGTACATATGAAAATGTGATCTTTTTGACGTTGAGCGAAAGTCCACCTTTAATTATTTAACATCCTGTTTAATGATCTTAGCCGATGATTAAGATATGTTTAATGCTATGATACAACTGCATGTACACATAATTCAACTAGACAGAACAGACATATTGTATAGGTAAACAGCGAGCATTGAGCCTTGACATGTGTGAGACAACGGTAGTTGCTCGTGAATATTCAATCGTGTGTATGATACAACTACCCTCTTCAATAATATATCAAATAGTCATGTTAGTAAGTAAAAACACTCCAACACCGTTTGTTTAATGTGTCAATTGTCATAGAAAGCCCACTAACATGTTGTAGTATTCTTAAACGTGTGCGTGCTTAGGTCAATTTATATTTTATTATGCTTTCCGAATAACAGTTGAAGAAGGCACTGTCAGTACAAAGTTCAATGCGAACAATTGTCTGCACTGTGTTCATAGTGTTGATAAAACATGCGCCGTAGGCGGTAAGACAATACTAGTGCTCCCATTATTAAAACGGCTAAAACCCTTTTACTGCCGCATCTAATTGACCAATTTCTCAAGATTGTTTGAAATTAGACGACTGAACAATTATTGTTCATTCGTTCGTTGTCGTTGGTTAAAGTTTCAAGTTTCCAACATGTTTGCACAAACGGTTGAATTAATTGTACTTTTTGCCCACGTATGCAATCTATTTCATAAACACGTGTGTATATTGCAATGACAAAACGTCCATTTCCTTAAAGGATGACCTTCGCTCAAATATATCTCTCTATATATATATATATATATAAATAGTCATCTGAGCTTCATAGTCACAAAGTACTTATGCATGAATACCCTTGTGGAAAGAATATATAACCAACTGAACTAGATTGCCTAATACATTGTAAGTTTATACCGAAATCATCAAAAATAATATTAAACGGGTCAATCATAAAATAACTGAAGTACTTGCGGGCTATTTGAAATTACGAACACGAATGTTATGGGGTTGTTTTTGTGAAACAGGGTTATTTTGCTAATTTCTTATACTATTGATATTAGAAAAGTAATTAATTTGAAACAAAGGCAACTACAACACAGCAAACATGTCATTGTTCAAACTGCTAATTGTGTAAGCAGTTTTCTATATTCAATTAAGTGCAGTAGACCGACCAACGGTAAATATACATTAACCGTTCAATATGACGTGTTTTAGTTCAGGCTGTGTAAGAGTACCGTAACTACGTAATATATAACCTGCAAAGAAAAAACACCTACTATTATCTCATAAAACAAATCTCAACAAATTTTGCACCAGATGAAGACTTTCAAGTAAACGCACTACAATTTGCACAACTATTTCGTTCGCCTTTTAATTGAACGTTACATCACCGATATCTACAAAAGAACGGAACTGCACTTATGCAATCAAAGCATATTAGATATAGTTGATTACCGGTAATATGTTTCTATTCTAGCACAATTAAGTAACGCAATTACCAATAACAACGTATGCCACTAGCATCACTGTAGTGTTGCCAAACAAGTCTAAGGCGTGTCACGGGGTAATTATAGACGCGACAGAATAATCCAATAACAATTACCAAGTCACCCACTGAGTAATGATTTGTCAAGTGTTTATATGACCTCGCGCATTCTATGCTGGTAATGCATTGACTGTTTCTGCGAATGACGTTTGCCGGAAGAGTTGTCTTTTCCTTAATATGCCATCGTCATAGTGGTCTCGCTTCTACATGAACTGAATGAGTTGTGGTATTGTGGAATTGTATTTTTTATTTACCTTGACTTGTAACTTTTAACATAATGTAAACATTACCATGATACGTACGTTATAGAACAATCCACTTCTTCGGTTATGGTACATTGGCAGATTTAAACGCGTTACATGATAGTACCGCCGGTCCTCATTATGGAAACGCATGCCACGTGAGTGAACTAAGAGCACCAAACAATGTCTTTATGATATCACACTACAATGGCAATACGAATAAATGTGCTTTACGCTGATCTGCACCCAATGAGGTCGCTCGAGTTATAATGTATGCGAGAATGCAGCTTTGCTATACAAATGGAATCGTTTGATTCGTACTTATCGACATTGTATCCTATTTATTCACGTGTCAGTTGTGTGTGTGTGTTCTCTATATATATATATCTAACAGCATCTCTTCTTGTCGGGTTGTATTGTGTATACGCACGTGTGTAAGGAGTTTCGCTCCGTTATTCAAGCACACCTCATGTGGCTATAAGAATGGCTTACATAGACGAGGTAAACTGTCAGAGAGGGTTATACAACGTACATTATTCACGTGCTATGTTAACACGTTGTGTATCTGCCACGTGATCTGCTCTTTGGTATTAATACATTCGTAGCATGAATATAATTAATTGGTCACATAAAGGGTTTTGACGCGTTCAGAGTGATGTTACAAATTTCAATACAATACATCACTTTAGTGTGTTAAATAGTGTGTTTTAAAAAAAAGATATAAATGCCAATCCCGTCCCGTTTGCACAATCTAAATATGGATATTTATTGTCGTGTTGACATTTCAAAGCAGCTTCAGTATTTGACAAATAATGTATTTCACATCCAATCGTTCGATTGTTGCATCAATGCACGACCGTCCAACATTGTTTAACGTGACAGTAAACCACACTTAACAAATAAAACATGGATTTAAGGGCAATATGGCAGTTAACATACTGGGTAGTCTAAGCTAGAATAGTATAAGGCCCGAAGGGAATCTGAGGGACATATACCGTTCTAGCTTGAACTAAACAGTCCGTAAACTGCAGATTGCCCGAAAATACAGGTTTTATTTGTCATATTATACCGAATCTATGAATTTAAAGATATCAACATATAATTATATTTACCAACACATGTTAAATATCAAAGGTTTGAAGTCAGAATCATTATTAAAACACTTTAAAAGACCAATACTATTGTATTTTGTATTGTATTGTATTGTTTACGAACCAAAAAGCTGTTACATTTGTCGTATGATGTGTGGTGTAACAATCTAACTGTGTAAACACAGCATTCAACCTGCATTGGCTAATATACCGAAACAGTTGTTACAGAGATGTACGCCCTCGGTCAATACATAGTTTGCCTCCGGGCCGTCATAGCGATTTAAAGACCGGGTATCGTCACATTGAAACAAGAACAACTTATGCAAATTCAGTATAACGGTATGTGTATTGCTCGTCGCACGACTGTTATACCTATTACAGGTGCGATCAATGGGTACATTTCGTTGAGTACTCATAGTTGACTGACTCAATGTTTATATTCCATTTCGTTCTGATCACCTCTTTTAGTAGAAGCATAACTTATTAGTATGTATTAACTCACATATTCGACCCATTTGTACCGAATGCCGACTGTTTACCAACACATCCCTGAACGTATACGTTTAGTCAATTCAAACCATGTGATGTCGGAGAACGTGACCGAGTGGATGTGACATACCAACCACTAACCCTTTATATAATACAGTCAGTGATTTGTGTCACTTAAAAGCCCGGTCATGCGTTGTAAACGTATGTCGAACGTATGTGACCTTTGCTTTACTCACTTAATTCATTGACACAGAAATCCGGAAATTGCGTTTACTGAAGTTACACCGATAGAACTCATTTATTGACACAGTTTATTAATAAAGAAAGCCATAAGACGGTGGGGAATATAACCTCTATATCAGTATTGGTTATGTGAGTGTTTCTACTCCCAACAACACATTGATCACGTTAATATGGTAACATTGATCACTACATCATATATCACACGATCTTAAACTGTGTAATACGTGTATGAGTTATATTTGTTTATTGGAACTGAGATGTAAGTATCATGTTTTACCCTATATACGCTTTAACGATTTTAGAGTTCAGTCACTTGGTTCTATACAATTATATCAACACTTGCCGAATTTGTATCACGCAATCTACGAACACACATTGTTGAAACATACGAACAGCAAGTAAAAGTTAGTCACATACCGATTAGCGCATACGATTTGAAGAAGTGGGTCTTAATATTGAAGTATTTGTAATATTTCAGGAAGAAGTGCAAACTGCTGGCTTCCTCTCTTTATGTGTTGAAGTCATACATATCACTGTTATACATTTAATAACTTTTGCACATACCTACGTTATATTGATACATGCTTCAACAGCCGGGGCGATTCTGTTAGCAGGCAGCTTTGTTTCTTTAGCGTAATATACTGACAATAAAATACAATAACTGTTCAAGTCCACTTTGTCATATATATTTCGTCGTTCTTGAAAGAGAAGTAATGGTGTGACAGACCACGTGTATTAACGATCCCCATATATCCGCAGACAAGAAATACCATTCATGGGCGAGCACAGCAAACACAAAACAAGCTAAATACTTTTTCAGTTAAGGAGTGCAAATGAGCCAGGCGAAAGCTCTTCTGCATAACATTTAACCGGTTTAAAACACATTCATTAACAGCAAAACTACGGACACTTTTCCTACGCGTAATGACTGTATATTATACTAAGAAGCTATGATATAAAAACTAACACATTGTGATTGTATTATTGCTGTTACCGCGTCTCTTTACAAACCGGACACCAAGCTAGCATCTTACTGATAAATACTTACATTCTTATTCTACTTAAAACAAATCGCATGCTCGCGTATTGTCTTTAGGATGTGTTCCGAAATACCGGAAGCGGATATGATGGAATCGAAATTCAAACTATTGAAACGTATGTTTACTTTTAATTGGATGATGATAGCGTCTAATAGGAAATGGACACTACATGCATGGATCATTTATATTGCCGTTCACATCTTTACTTCACATATTCAAACAAACATCAGAACAGGATTGACTCAAAACATTACAGTGTGCAACTAGTATCAGCAAACCTTTACAAAAGCCAGCGCGATGACTCTCCTAACAGCAGGTACGTGATAGAACAACATGATTAGTTAGGAACACGGACCGTACTAGTGTGTTGACGTACATAAGTACACTTTATACGAACTGCGTTAGATATTAAGCAGAACTACTGCAAAGTCGCGTTGACTGTTCAAATGTTAAATTCTTTGTTTTCAAGATCAATTCGGAAGCTATTACAGTAGACATCTTCTTATATTGCACATGTTTTGTTGCATCAATTACATAACTCATTTCAAACGTTAAGCGGACAAAAACTCACAAAGTGAACAGTAACGTACTTCTCAACGGAAAATTTATCTTTATTCATGGTGGCATTAATTGCATTCGGTTGAAGATGTATGAGTATTCGAGGGAAATACGTCATAGTTAAGTAACGATACGACTATCTAAATGGAGAGAAATTTATCGTAATTAAATTGTTTTTAATTATATAGAAATACATATTGGTTGTTTGTGTTGTTCATTTCCCATAAACAAACTTATTCTGTACAATAATAATGGTAATAAACTGAGGAGGAACGACTCTACCCTTCTAGTAAACGTGTAAATCATGATCCCTTTATTGTCTTATACGCGGCCAATGAACCACTTACTTTACCGGAACACTAATCCAATGGACAAGAATACTATTTATATTCACAACATTGTAAATGTAAGAAATAAAATATGAATTACCAATGTATATCGGTTCATTAACAACAGTTTGGAGTTCTGATGCGTAGAAAGTAACCACGCAGGCCTTATGCCTAAGTGGTTAATAACAAGCATCAGAACGACACACTTGTTAATGAGCCGATATATGACGGTATTTCATATTTTATTTTGATTCTAACATGATCAACAACGAATTAAAAGGGTTAAACTGTTTCTTAATGTTAGTGCGTGCGGTAGCCGGTTTACTTCCGCTGAATCAGAACAGCCAGAAACACGGACCTACACTAATAGGTTCGTGCTCGAAAGTAGTACCGTTGTTTATCGGATAATTGACAACGGTATTTTTGCTCGTTGTATATACAGACAAAACACGGATCATGTTAGAATAAGAAGTTATGGTTATGGAAGGATTTACATAGACATATTGTATTATTGCAACGTATAAATATAGTATAACGTTATAACTATTCCTCATTTGAAACGTTGAAAACCTTAGCTTAAGCTTAACCGATCCCATTTAATTGTGATGGACATACGCAGCTAGTTGTTTTGGTTCTCATGAATTATAGTAAGACTTATTTAGTCTCTTTCACGCAGTAGGAAAACTTCACATGTTCAACACATTGTGCTTACTTGGCGATTAATCAAATAAATACATGTGTTTAAATCAACGTTTTGGGCATTCACGTTTTAAATCAAATTTGATTTATTTTTTAAAGTAGTTACACCGCAGTGTTATCAAGATATCCATGCATTTGGTCATGGTTACAATTGTGTTTATTTAGTTTATCACTGAGACACATTGGCTTTCGTGTCACTTCAGTTCGCTCATTTATAAACGCTAACTAAAAAAAAAAATGAACATTTATAAGAAAGAATATGTACAGATACAGGCATTCGAAATAAATACACTGTTAACTTGTTGCAACTTACACCATGTTGTTATACCATGTATGTTGATACTAGGACTTCAAGTCTTGCTCACTTAACACCAGAATGGTAATTACAGAACACTATACAGCCAGTAATTAATTACCGTGTTTGCAAATGCCCGTAATTAACAGGATGCTCAGTCAGGGATCGACATAGTCAGTTCATTCTCACTAGAGGTCGTTACATTGTATCTCTATGTACCGCAGTTCCAATACAGCTACAAAAGGATCCACTGCTGTAAGTATGTAGCTTTACAAAACGTCAATGTGTCATCTCGTTATAATTGTATTTATTGTTGCAGAGGTGTTAAGAATAAATGACTTCGACCTCGTATTCACTAATTTTTTATCAGTGTGCGCATCGCGGGAATCATTATGGTGTAATTCAGGGATATCGATGACAGTAAATTTAATTGACAATTGCAATAATGCAGATACCGCAATTAAGCTACTAAAATACAAATTACACTTGTTTGTTTCCAAGAAAGAAGTAATCTATATCGGCATGTTCTTGGAAACATGAACAGTGTTACATAAAACTCAAAGCAAACACCGCGAACAGGTACATGAATAGAAATTATAGTCAAATGAAAGTATTCACAGATCGTGTTTGTAAGATTATACCTGTAAATACTAGAATTAAACCTTACAACTCAGTGTACATTGTATGCGGGGTTGGTAAATGCAAATCAGTAAAATGATGTAATTAAACGTTTGGTCACATATAGTAAGAATCGAAAACAGACTATGAATATAAATATAGGTTAACATAAATATTAATAGTCTCACACGTTACTATAAAATGCAATGACGATATATTCGTTTAGTTAAACATGTGGGATGTATACATCTGTTAGTTTATATTGTAATGTCGAGGGTCAGTAAGAGCAATCTATTCTTCCTCGTAGTTTATGCACGGATACATGTGCACTAGTTGAAGGTGTAAGTGCACATGATACAGAAGTAAGCAATCTATAATTCAAAGAGAAAATCAGCGTCAGCAATTTCACTGTTATCTAAGACCTTCCTACACATATATCGACTTAAGTACAAATAACACTTATCTAGACAATGCGTTTCCCAGTATTACTTTAGTCCACCTACTTGTGGAAGTGTAAGAGGAGTCGGTTGTTTAAGTTCAAGCAACAGTAAGTAAACGGTGCAATGTTTTAATCAGGGACACCTTTAAACGTTTCAATTAAAATAGCATTTAATTATTGAAACATACTGATATAGTATACACTTTTAATATAACAGAAGGAGCAATGTTACGGCAGAGACTAATCAAGCGCTGCTACATTGGTATCAATAGAGGTTACGAGTTATTGATGGTTCCGTCAAGTCTGTATCGGTGATATAAAGACGAACACTAGCTTACAACAACGCACTTGTAAGGTACTAAACTAGAGCAATGTACATTATCTCGTAAATGTAGTTTTAATTATCGGTGGAACTATGCGTTTAAGTAGGAGATGGGTTATTGGTTAACATATGTCAGTCTGTGTTGACAAGCGGATATTAGTTAAAAAAGGCTTTGAATACTATCCATTAAAGTCATCAGTACGTCCTAGTGACCCAAGCTAGTATGATACTTATACATAATACATTGGCAGTTTGGTATGTATCTGTGAATACTTTGAAGAGCTTAATATCGATATTGAGTTGTATATAAAGACAATCAATAACTTTGCTATATGATTATATTACCACAACTGAAAAGTTCC
>ENA-OREC01002138-OREC01002138.1-marine-metagenome-genome-assembly--contig:-NODE-2138-length-10686-cov-14.063342_pt1 | contig 10686 bp, 6 predicted proteins | sample MGYA00248626_ERZ508543 | MGnify/ENA primary metagenome ERZ508543 (study PRJEB26211, sample SAMN05518279) | marine metagenome | isolation source: Puget Sound, Washington, USA | host: Bankia setacea...
AGATTACTTAGCTAGAATCACATATGTCTAACAGCATGGAGATTACTTAGCTAGAATCACATATGTCTAACAGCATGCAGATTACTTAGCTAGAATTGAAGATAGAATTAATAACAAATGCCTAAATTCTATGGCTTGGACGAAGACCAGGAAGGCATGTGCAACTCAAAATCTATATGGTATGCTTACACTATTGAATGAAAAAAATAAAAAACATTAACGTTTTGGTACTGAACTCAAAATGATACATTCATTTAAGTAGAAGTGTCTGTATCAATACTTTAATTTGTTTAGTCATGAGTTATGACGTCATCCACTAAGTCGCATGTCATTACGGTATTAATAATTTATAATGTATTTACTTTTCTGTCTATGCAAGAGTCACATAAACCTTCATTTTTGTAATAAAACATTAATGTTGTACAGTAGTAAAAATATATGCAGTAAAAAGGTTGCACCACAGTGACATTTTACCTATATGTTATATTGGCTTACTGTGCTTGATTGTTCTATGCAGCTGAAACCAACAAACCCATATTTTTCTGAGTTGCCGATATGACCTTTCAGTATGCTGTCACCATATTGTAACCTCAATTACTACACAATCAAACAACATCTGGATTGAACACAAGAGAAAGATTATCAAATCATGCACTCAATGTCTAACCATACAATGTTCTTCTTCATACAAAATAACAAACTTGATGGATCTTGTACCGTATTTTGGGCAAAGAAATGCCATCAGTTTAAAAATGAAACAAAGAACAAATAAACATTAAACTGCTGCTTTCTGCAAGAATATGTGTGGGTCCCTATGATTCTTTATCTTTCTTTTATTGTTATTGTTTCAAAATTTATCCCAAATAATGGGTCAATGTCATTTAATGGTCACAGACAATATGGCAAGCTACACAAGCATGACTTCACCATTGTGTAAGAATATGAAGTTTTGTTTGAATAATACATTTCAGATGCTACCTTTAATTAAATTTAGCGTGTTAAACATTATCATACCTAGGTAAAACAGTTCTGATGATGCACATTAAACGTTGCCTGTTTCATTTGCCAACATAATCACATATTTAATGTAAACAGTGATCTACATTGTGTTTGTATCTATATTCAACACTTTGATCTAGAATTATAGCACAAGAACATCGACCTGACACTCCTGAATACATTACATGGAACACTGAATTGCTCAATATGGTTTAGATTATCGTTTAATATCATGATAGCCCGTTATGCTTGTCTATTGTGTATATAATTCAGCATTTCATGTAATTTATTCAAGAGTGTCAGGACAATGTTTTCAGGCTTTACACTGGATCAAATAAAGCTACAGTAACAGTCCATGTAACTAGATATCATACATTTGATTTGTTATCTGACTCCATGACTGCATCTATTGTATAAGCATTACACTTGGTGGCACCTTAAATAGATTTACATAGCAGTATTACCTATATATACTGGGGGAAGCATATCAAAGGGTTCTATCTGCTTCCTTATTCAAAAGCACTTAGAACTCTTTTGCTTTCACCTCTCAATATAAATCAAAAAACAGTCAGATGCACATAGCAAAACTACTTGTATATATTCAGGGATGCATGCAAAGGAGTTCTATCTGTTATCTTAATTCAAAAGCACTTAGAACTCTTTTGCTTTTACCCCTAAGATACAACTCATATCCTAGTCAGACAAGTATGTACATTGTATTAGAATCAAGCATTCTCAAGAACTCAGTAACTCAAATCAGAGTCATATCATCAGGCAAACCACACAGTTGTTCACAAGCTGTACACACACTAAATACTTGTAACTTGTAATAACTAAAAAATGCATCAACACAAATTTGAGTACAAGCACGTAAGCAAGGTCAATATACAGCTACATGTTCATACACAGGTTTGTGAAATAATTAACAAAATACTATGTACATGTTCGACCATTTAGACTAAAACACAAATGAATGATCCTCTATTTCATGACCCCTCTTAGGTACCGGTATAGTTATCAAGACAAACTTTCACCAAAGATGGTTAAAAGTTTGACCTGGTACACTTATTTCAACACACATACACACTTCTTAAACTTAGGATGAATCACCCAATCGGAGTTTGTTTACTAGCAAAACCTTGATATGAGGAGATTTTGTAAAATGGATTTTTTGGGGCTTGATGATTGGAAGCAAGGATGGAAATTAGACTTATAAACAACTACAAATGCACTAGTTAACAAAAGTAGACTATTGGAAGCAAAGGTAACTGTTTGATGTATAAAGTACAGCTGGTCATAAAGGAACCAATTATACATACAAAATCTTGAGTCAAAAATCAATACCATATTTTGGCCTTGGTTAATAATTGACCTATTTTGTCACGTTTATTAAAAATAGTACATGTAGTTTGATTTCATACCACTATATTTATGATCTAAGATTCATTCATTTCATCCTGTTATTTTGCTAACATTTTTTTTTTAAAGGTTTATGTTTAATAAAGACAACAGAACAGTAATAAAATGTCTCTGTTCACTGATAGAACTATATTTCTTGTTAATCCATTCCACGGCACTAAAATTCCACTCATCCTACTATTGGGAAGATTTTACGTGCATGGCGAGTGAACATGTTGAAACCTGTAAAACATTTGTTTTTACCATACCCATGATAAGCAGGGTTAGTAGCAATTTTGATAATTTTACCTGTAGTCTGATTTAAAACAGGAAAGAAACATGAAGTCTACATTGGCTACTAGTGAAACTATGTCCTTCAGTTAAGTTGTCTATTAAACATAATATTGGTCCATTCTTCTGGGGGTGAATTTAATACATTATTAATACTAGCCAACAGGACTACTACATTTTGAATTCTACTAGTCCTGTCCACATTGTACTGGCCCAGGTTCTGAATCATCAACTAGCACTGGGCTATAGATGCAACCCTGCTGTTGTTTTTATGCCTTGACAAAAATATTCTGCTAGCCAGAAGGACTGCTACTGGTGAATCTTTACTAGCCCAATTTTTACTACCCTGGCGCTACAGGACTAGTGTTAATTTCATTGCCTGTTTTCATGTCTGATTCCTTTACAATCAACCAGCTTCCTATGTAAATCAACAGATAGTTGAAATTGTTGGATTCATGGCATCACCAGAGGGATCACCAATGGCAAGCAATGCACACACATACTATCAAACCTTGTGTGTGAACATTGTATCATCTCCACTACACAATATTTACAAAAACAAAATAAAAACAATGTATTAAGAGAAAACATCAAACAGCACATAACATTTGTACAATATGCTAGCCCCGGGTACAGTTTTCCTTTATGAACTTACACAAATCATAAAGATACGCTAAACATGAAGAGACACAAATATAAAGATGCGCAATTGTTTTGGGTCGTGTTAACTATGAAACGTCTAATTGTGTCAAACAATCTATGGATACAAATAGCTTCCAAAACAATAAGATCAAAATATCCGGATAAATAGGGGTTTAAATAATATTCAAGTCCTAAATTTGTGCGTAAGTTTAGGTTTTGCGTAAGTGCTTATATATAAAACAGTACCAAGGGCATTGAGTGAAACACGGCGCCATGACAACTGATGGATGTACTACTGATTACTTATCTCCCTTGAAGTCAGCATCACTGGTAACATGTGAGATTACATTTGTACACATATCAATAAACATTCTTCTTTACCTATAGCAAGAAGGCAACTTGAATGAACTTGATATAGTTGAATGCTTGTTTTCAGTCAAGCTTAAGGTTTAAACACATATGTTAATAACCGGCTATCCTGAATTACATGCAAGTCAACATAATCCCATCCTGTCACTCAGTAGCTTCGAGACAGCCTGTTATTCTAACAACTTCTACAAGCCTCTCATCAAAAACTAGAAACAGATTTGATTAGCGTGCACAGTTAATTATTTAGATAACTTTAGTCTGTCAAGTTCAAAATTGAGTGAAAAATAAAACCTGATCAATCCAAACAAACCGATAATTCCCCAAAAAAATCTATTCCTATTGGTGTTTGGGTTATCAAGATTCTACTGTAAGTAAATTGTTTCAGTCAGGCACTGATTCTAGCATATTGGGACTACATAAGTTTACCCCCGATATCAATACCATGCATTTTAAGCTAAATTTTCACTAGAATATAAACGACAACAAATAATGCTACACCATATGGTCTGTATATAGATAAGATCATGTTTTGAAATTTGTCATTCAGAACAATTTGTAACACACTTATTTGGAAGAGGACTTTGACAATTGAATGTCATTCCAAGGAATAATAATGAATTTAAACGTATGTACAACTGTACAACACTTACACATTAATCAACTGGATTTCGTTTTTTACCTTTTTACACAAAAACGCTTATGAAAAATGTTTTGATAGCAAATGACTTGCGTAAAATGTTAAGTTACTGAAGGAGAATAAATGTTACCTTGCCTTTAAACACTTGTTTCAGATTGATTGTTAGTTCTGACTTGCTGACTTACAGTACTTATCTTTCTAATGTCCACGTTTTTCTCATACATCTTTTTTCAACCACCTGACCATGTCAACCACCACTGGTAATACACTACTGAACATTACATGTTCATACAATATTTATAAGTTTCCTACCACTCATTCAAGCCTCTAACAATAGCTACCATTTACAAATCCTTGATGATAGCATATGCAACTAAAAACTGAAAATTATAGTTGTCGTTGCAAATCTACATACAGAGATTGAGTTAAAAACAAAAGTGAATACAGGATATACTAAGGAGGTATTTTCGGCTAGGTGGAGTCCTCTTGAGATAATCTTGCCATCTTTGTTGGACACGGTCCTTCTGAAGGCTCCAGATTGGCTTTGGTAGAATCACGTTTTGTACTATTCTGTAAAACATAAACAACACGCATTCCTTTAAGACTGTCATTGGGAATACATATGAAACTGAAATAGTATGTTTTGAACCGTTATATTGTAGTTTTATTCTCCAAGAAAGTGTGTCATTGATTTGATAGATTTGACATCATATCCCAGAATATTTAAGTCATGATATAGCAGAGATCAGTTAAACAAACCACACTCCTGGATAATCAAGCAAACACTTGGTTCATCATTGCCACATAAAAACCAAGGAAGACATAAATATGGACATTATCATACATGTACTTACATTTTTATTCCATTGTTGATGTAAATACCGTAACAAGATATTGGTTTTCTCTGTGGTAATTACTGAAAACAAAAGAAGCATAGTCCATTATTTGCACTTGAAGTGAACTATTCTGACACAGATATCTAACGTTCCCAAAATATTGAACAATTGTAAACTGTCATGGTGGGTATGATTTAAAAATTAATAGCATTATAATTTTGTTTGGAAAAAACATATACATACTTATATACTTATATTATAAAGAGAAACAATTTTAGGAAAATGTTAAAAACCAACCTTGTTCAGATGGGTGGTCTTTTGTGCATATATACACAGACGGCTTTTTTACCTAAAACATAGAATAACAAATAAACATGTTGTACAGTGCATTATATAATGACCAATATTACAATATTGCACATGCTTTAAATATTCTGACAGCATTTACAATTTTGTTATCAAGATGGTATGTTATTTATCAAATTGAGCGTCTCATCTTTATTTACATATAGTCATGAATTTGAATTGTTCTCAAGGTACATTCAAAGTGTAGCAATGAAACAAGAAAATAAGTTGCATGCCAACTGGATACATGATTTCATGAAGAGGTGTAGCTTTTGTCACATGTCTATAATAGAGTGAAAAACTGGTCTGCAAGGCAATGTTCCTTCACCCCAACCTCTTGCTATGTCTGTACTTACAGTAGACTTCAATCCAGTCTCTGCATTATATCTAGTAAAATTGCTTTCATTGTATGAAGGCAGTTCCTTTAGGAAGTCAGCCTGAAAATAAATAACAACATAGAGACATTTGTGATGTAAAATTGTTTTTTTAACAACATTCAGATGCAGCTGGGGTCCTTAATCTTGGAATTTATAAGAAAATTATAACTAACAATTAGAAGTTGAACAGATATTTTTGTTGAAATAGTGTTTTGTGAATTTTAAATGTATTTAAACTTTATGTCTGTCGTCTGCAATGCACTGACACAGAGTTGACTTGGTATTATATGTGCTAAGTGTTAGTGTTCAAATGCGTTAATATTAGCCAAAGTTCAAATTAAGTATAATTATATAAAAGATGCTTAAATACAAATATATTTTATATACTCTGTATATATCTGTAATATAGGCACACACGTGATTGTCCAATATTAATGACAATGCTATCACCTGAAAGGAAATTTAATTACCTACAACCTTTTTGCTTACAGTTACAACCTAAGAAGAAGTTAAATGTATGTAATTTAGTCATGAAGACAACAGGTGTCCTCTAACAAATATACATTTTCACTAAACGCACCATGTACGTCACTCTTTAAGCCATTTTTCTGCTAAAAAATGTATTTATTTAGAATTATATCAACACATCCTGATGACAGGCATTTCTTTCTTCTTAAATACATGTCAATTTCGTTAACGTAAAACAATTCCAAATTCCTCAAAATTCAATTTCCAAAGTGCAGCTCGTTTATTTCAAGTGCATTTTCTATAGTCTGCGATTTGGTCTATTCATCGGCCACCTCGTTCTGAAATCTCCCGTAATATTAGCACGGTATGAAAAACGATTGTGATACTCGCCTTTTATAAAACGCCTGGGAGCAGATTTTATAAGAAAAGCAACTCCAAATACCAGTGAAACAGATAAGCTTTCAAGTCAATTGGGTAAATACCCAAGCTTTTTTCATCAATAATTCAGTTGGGTATTGGCCTTTTCAATTGGGTATCACTTTTTTTTATCACTGCTGCATTTTAGTATTTGGGTATTTCCTCAAAACAAATGACTATTGGTAAACAATTTAAGATCTAATAACATTCTCTCTAGTCTGCTAGCATCTTTTTGTTTATAACTAACTCTCTTTGTGTCTACACAGGCTAGACATTTAAACACTTGGTGAACCTTGGTGGGCCTAGACATTGGTTAAAACTAAAAGGTGTGTCTCTCTGCTCCTGGCATATTTTACAGAGTTGTTTGTTCTTTGAATTTGTCTACAATCAGCCACGGAAACTTCTCTGTTCATTCTTTGAATGCTTTCTTGTTTACACAACTACCAAAATGGGCCGTTGGTTTATGTGCGCTTTCAAATGAACTACATGTATTAACCATTTCATTTACAAGATCAAAGGCAATATCAGTACTGTCAGGCAACAAATTGTTCAACACATCATTCAAAATTGAACTCGCTATTTACTCTGCTTCTGATGTGGTGCTCTGCGGTTGAAAATAGTTGATGATTGCATTTTTCTGTGTATACTTTGATACTATTTCTTTCCATTGGCCGTATGACGCCATTTTGAAACAATGATCATTTAAAGTAAACACGCTAGACGCTTGTTAAAGACTATTACTGGTACAGTGAATGTATTTGCGTCCTGGCGATTTAGTGACAGTTACAAATGCGGCCCGGGTCAGAAAACGCAGTACCTGTACATCAACATTTGTTCGCGTACAGCCATTTTCGTCTCCGTACCTGTACCCGTCCTTTTAATTGCGTAAATCGTTTTTTAAACGCAAATTTACGCAAATAGGCTGCTTATCTGTTTCCCTGAAATACAGACTGAATTGTGCAACAATTCATTCAAACTAGGAGTTTATATCAACATATGATTTTCAGTGAATCACATGATCCTGCTAAATGAGGAATAATGTGTCCTAATATGGTTGGTTAACATGTTTATGGCAGTAGTTAGAGTGTACAGTGATCAACTTCATCCTGCAACACATACTGGGTATAACACAAGAAATCCGTCATGGTCTTAGCACCCTTTAAGCTAGAGCACTGCTGAAATTACAGGAGATAGTTTTGGAGATGACTGTTGAAACGAGGTTGACTTAACAGATCTCCGAACATTATGAATCTAAATGAAACATGTTTTCACAGCAAATCAATGAATCACGGCATGACTTCTGTCTGTTAAATTGACCTAGTCAGCAACAGTGGCGGTTGGCAAAGTTGGGTTAAATCAGTAAAGAAAAAATCGGTCGTGGTTTCATAGTAAACAATATCTTCTTTAATTAAAGGAAAACGTGGAAAAATTGATGTTAAACGCACCATTCTGCTGATTGCGAACTGGGAAATCTGTCAAAATATCATCTAAGTCACACAGGCGCTGTAATTATTGGTTGGTTTATTACGCGGAGCTACTCCAGGATCCAATCCATGTTTACAAGGTTCAGTCTACTCCGTAATGTCCTTAGAATATGGTATCGATAAAAAATGGACACCTCTTTAAATATTGTAAGAAAGAACCATTAGCAACGATTTTGGAACAAATAACGGTGTCATTTCAAAGGCGTTGCTATAGTTTCATATTGGCGGTTATTGTGTTTGTTTATTAAAACGGGGCATATATAGGCCTACATGTGACGTTATGCCCTTCATTTATTTGCTGTACGTCTTTTTTCACAAGTGAAACAGAAGGAGTAAGAAAAAACTGAGAATCATCACAAGACAGACGGGTAGAAGCAATGTACCACCAAACTAAATGATGTTGATCTTTGTCGACGGTTGACGCTGAAATAAACAAAATATATATTCAGACTATTTTTGTTTTCGATAAATAAGCAATGATAAAGTTATGACAATTTTCACCTTTCTAAGGAATATGAACTTATGAAAATACGTTTTTTTCTTCAATGACAGTTGATCAGGAACCATATACATTGTATATACCGTAATCAATTCGGCCACAGACCAAACCGGCCAAAAATAAAATAAAACCGGCCACATACAAATTTGGTCAACCCGGCGCCCTGCACCTAGAGGAACCGATTGACATGGATTTTGGGGTCATATTATGAAAGTCATTTCTTATTTTACAAATCTTGCATTTTACTTCCTTGTACGTTGTTTTGTTGCGTGTTTTGCAATTAGATGATGCGGCCATATAACTATCGACTTCTAACTACAGGAGGTGAAGGTTGATGTCAAGAGACATTTAATATTCGCAACAGAGACAAACCTTCAAGGTAAACCCTTTTTCATAAGCAAATATATATTAGTTGCTAATAATCGTCGCTTTGTACAATGGTCTTTTTTAGTTTAAACATATTTTATTGCTGACAAAATAGAAAATCACATCAGTATAAACATACATGTATGTATATATATATATATATATATATATATATATATATATATATATATAAATATAGCAAAAGGGTCGAACCACAACTTATTTAACTTAGTTACGGCTCTTCCATGAACATTAACAAAAATAACATGATATAAAAAAAACGTGATGGTGGATAATGTACACTTTCCTGATATCAAATATCTTTATATTTTTATAAAAAGTTGTATAAATATATATGGCACTGTCAAACTTTTACAATGTACATACATTTGAAATATAGAATGACAGCTAGAAGACAGAAGAAAGTATTCTCTTGTTGGGTCCGTCTGTACTCTAGCACAATAGTAGTAGTATTTAGTTACTGTTTGAAGCGTTTTGAATCCAAAATATATTTGTGAACGCCATTCACAATAGTAATGTTATCTTCTTGGCTGTAGTTAAGGTTACCGAATAGCAGAACTATGACAGAGCTTCAATTTTAGGGAACATTGTTTGTAAACGTCATGTTTAAACATCTCGATGGATTGCATATTTGTAAGACTAACTGGTAGAGAATTCCAAAGTTGAATTGCAGATGGTACAAACGAACTTTCAAAATTAACTATTCGTCGAGAAAGATTAAAACAGTCATTATGGTTGAAAAGGTTGTAATGTTATTTTTCGTTAATAGGTCTTGGAAAAAAGGCTGCTAAAATAAGCAGGAACCATATTGTTTTTTTATTTTAAATGCGAGAATTATTTTCTGGTATTGTCTCCTATTTTCTAGGGTAAGCCATCCTATTTCGCGGTACAACTTTTGAAGAGTAATGTATCTCGTAGTTTCTGTGATAATTCTTGCAGCTTCAATTTGATTTTTTTCTAACCTATCTTTATCATGTTGGGTACAATTGTCCCAGACAACAGATGCATATTCTAGAGTTGGCCGTAAAAAGAAACATAGATTTGATTAAGGGTTTGTCTACGTACTGTAAATCTTATTTTTCGCATCATTCATATAAGTTTACATGCAGATAAAACGATATTATTAATATGAGTATGCCATTTACAAGTTTAACTAAAAGTGACACCTAAATGTATGTGGTTGTCAGTAGTGCTTAACACAGCTTAACAAGATCAGGAGGTTGTTGGTTACCAAAATACAACACTTCCGTTTTGTTTGGATTGAATGTAACTATATAACCACTGTTTTGACCAGTTAAAATCATTTCTAAATCATGGTTTAAAATACCCTGTAGATCATTTATAACTGAATATGTTGAAGCCATGGACGTGTCATCTGCAAACAACGTGTTATACTTAGAAGATTTTCGGTTATATCATTAACATAAACAGGGAATAGAAGAGGGTCAAGAACTGATCCTTGAGGTACACCTGCAGAAACAGGTTTATAACTTGAAAAGGATTGACCAACAGTAACCTTTGGTGTATAACAGTAACC
>ENA-OREC01002139-OREC01002139.1-marine-metagenome-genome-assembly--contig:-NODE-2139-length-10685-cov-12.098416_pt1 | contig 10685 bp, 4 predicted proteins | sample MGYA00248626_ERZ508543 | MGnify/ENA primary metagenome ERZ508543 (study PRJEB26211, sample SAMN05518279) | marine metagenome | isolation source: Puget Sound, Washington, USA | host: Bankia setacea...
ATAGCATAGTCCGCGGTCCAGGAGCTATACACACAACTAGATAAGTCTCATAGCATAGTCCGCGGTCCAGGAGCTATACATTGTCAGTTATTGAAACAATAAAACTGACAATTTATCCACCCCAAAAAACAGACTTGTTTAAGCAGGGTGAGATTTAGACAGATTGGCTAGAACAGTAGCCACTTAAAGCGAACAAAACACTAGATAGATATACCTGAAATGTTCTATATTAAATCATTGTTTTTTTTATTTAAGATGTTTCTGGCATAAAACGACATTTAACACACTTTGAAGTACTCTGGTAATATCAGACCATTCGGTACCAAGATCAAATACCAATATATTAAGCTAAAAAATAGCCTACAATGTCTCAAATGTTAGCTGTCGTCAGTTTTAGACAATGTCATTGGTTACCGTTATTTTCACTCCAAAGAGTATACAATTCCATAATAAGCCAGTTCATGAGAAACCTTTATGTCAAATAACATATAATAAGGAAGGTAATGAATGTGTCTATGTTTCACAAGAAAACGATAATCAGTTGTAACAAGTTACAAACAATCCCAGACGCAGGCAACTTCGTAAGTTCAAATATGTGTTTAGGTGTGACAGATCGTTATTTACATTACTTGTCTGGTGAGGAAGATAACTAAAGAAACTGATAATACAGTCCTCTACAAGTCGAATCATTCTATCCATTGCTTTAGACGATGAACTTAGACGTGTTCAAATAAAAGCACTCAGCATGTTTGTATCCACTCTATTTTTTGTTCTAAGCTACCAAGCTCGCACATGGTATTCCTGAACATTTGACCAAAATATAAAAATTGCCTCCCCCTAAATTGGAATCAATACCCTCTAAACTGGACTTTCATTTCGGTTTGGTCCCGAGGACGTCCGATTTAGAGGGGTTTTGTTGTACTATTTGTCAGTATTTGATGAGACATACAACATGAACGTGATAGTTTTACCACCATTTAACTTAGTGTCTCTATAGATTACTCACAATGTTAAAACGTATACACGTTATCTCCGACACTTCTACTTATATTTCTTTCAAAAGGTTCAATACTGCTAGAGCAAAGTATTCCAATCGGTATATACAAAGCTCAGAGAGAAGGATAGACTCATTTCAATATTATAAATCAAATTGTCGTTCATTCTGATAACACTTAGTTAAGATGTTTTCCGGTGATGGAGGCTTGTAAGTATGTTCATTTATCGTATGTATGAAAATTCTCGGATAATGCAAACTAGGTGTATACGACTGTATGAGCTGGTGTGTTCATAGTTCTATAATATCATGTATACTTAGTTGTTCGCTATATTTTAAAGTTATCCCTTTAATCTACTGCTGACATATCCTACAAACAGTGACTACTACCGAGCTTGCTGTGCTTTGATTATACATGGACGAGTGATAACCAACTCTTGTATGTCAATAAACATACATATTTGCAGCTTACGTTGTTTTATGACGCATGTTAATGAAAACGTTATACATATTTAGAGTGATATTAAATAGTGTACTTACGCTAATAAAAAGAGAACAAGTAATAAGCAGTTGTTTTCCGTAGTTGTAAACTGTTTTTAATATATTTATGGCAACTGTGCGATTTCGTTCTATCAAATAATATTTTATTCAACTGCAAGAAAGTAAAATCTAAAATTTACATCCACCGCGATTGAACAAAATTCTTTTCTTCTATTTGATTCGATCCAGAAGAACAGGGTCTAATTTTCCGGCGGCGGAAGGATATATTCTTTGACGTAGAAATTATGCACATGTCTCCAATTCCAAAGACAACCATTAAATGTCAGTGCCCTAATTATAAATTCCAATACATCTTCTTCTGACATGCAGGATTTAGTAGTTGATACGATCTAAATCCTCCAAAGGCATGCACTTTAAGTTTCGCTTATGTGGCTCAGATCGGATTTGTCTTGGAAATGAAAATGTCACGAGTGTAAAGACCCGGTGAAACTAAAAAATGAACAAATACAGGTACATTTCTACTGGCTATAAATGTCATAAGCAACAAGTTAATCGTTAAGGCATAAACAACACGGTATGTAGGTGACAGCTTGATACATTTAAAAATTACGATGGGTTTAAGCAACATGTTCGACGTCAAGTGAGCGGAGGAAAAAGTTAAACTATGAACGAAATAAATCGTCACCTCATAGATAAAGAATGTGAATACATGTATTGCCTTTAAATGGAAAGCTGAAGTATAATGTATTTCTGACAATTCTTTGTGGCTGATCCTGACCATGATAGTGTCAACAGCGGCGCCTCGAAGACTGATCTGAAAGTAAAAATACGTCTTCACTGATTGTTACCGTGTAATTCAGGTTGATTGTCTGTTGATACTGGCATGGCATGAGACTTCATTTCCGAGCCTTCAACATGTCTGAGAACACGGTTTGTGAAGTATTGTAATCGACAAATTCTTATTCTACAATACCAAAATCATCTGTTGTTAGTAGAAGTAATGTCAGCAGCACCACGTGTTTACCAAAGACTTTAGCCAAAACGTTAATCGAATCACTAATAATAAATAGTAATAACTAAATTACATGGCAATGCTCTTGTATCAGAAAGTATTTAATACCATTTGGAAAAAACATTAACCCCAGAACTGTTGAAACTTAGTAACAGGGATATTAACTTTTGGTACGAAGGACAAACTCAAAGCCTAGACGGAAACTCATATAACCTGTCGTTGGTCATTTTAACTCTTAAGTTGAAAGTCTACCAACTAAAGACTTTCACAATACAACATCTCAAACTAAAAGTACAGTGTTCTTCTATTTCCTATAAGAAAATTGACATGCTGTTCACTTACCATATAGTTCAATATAAAATAAAAAATAAAATTCTAGAAATATTTTTGTTTCAATTTTCTTTCTTTTATCTATTCATGAGTGTATCTCCTTAAAACACATTTTACTTGTTACACTAATAGTGCCTTACATATTTCGCTGCACCAGAATACAATATTTACAAATATCGTAATACAAAGCCTTCTACGTTCACGAACATGTTCTGTGGTAAAGTTCTATTATATTGATTTCTCCATATCACTAAACTGCAATCATTTACGAGGGAGAATTCATGATATAACTTCGTAATCTAAGCAATACAAAGATGATTACTTCTGAGAAAAGAATCCGACTTAAAACAAAACTTGCAGGCAATACAATGACAGTGATAGACTAGTTAAACTTCAGTTACCATCACATATGGATAGATGAAAAGTTTCTGTAATTGAAGAAGGTTTTAGTTAACTTCATCCTTGTTTTGTTCTCACTCAAAATGACATATGGGTTCTTCTGGTAACAGAGGAATGTTTACATCGGTCAATATTTTGTTTTAAGAGATACATCCTGTCAACAAGTTTATTTAGAAATATAGCAAGGAAAATGTTTGTTTGAATTTGCTTGGTTAGAAACCCTCGTACACGATTGAATGAACGTTATATAAGAGATGTGAACCAACCTTACTAGGATCTCGCCAACCACAACCTTTTTGCAAGTTGACACTTTGTGGTATTTGCATATCTGTGTAATATTAGACTGACACAGAAGCCCGTGCCTAGTTGATGTCAAATAGCGTATACTGTTTAAGGCAATGAATGTGTCTGTATTTCACAAGAAAAATAAGTCAATAAGAAAAAAAACACGAACACTCAGTGACAGAACTTTCCAGACACAGGCCAAATCGTAAGATCAAAATGTGTTTTAGGTGTGACAGGTCGTTATTTGTGTGTCTGTAAGAATTGTGAACCAAAGAAACCGATACAGCCTCCTCTATAAGTTGGGTCATTCTACACACATGGTTAGGCTACGTATTACGATATTTGCACGGAAAAGACGTTGCATTCCCCAGTGATCCCTGTTTCCTTGTTGTCAATGTATAGTTGCACGTTGTTAGTCTCCAACCTCTAACGTGGTAGTCAAACAACCCAAGATAGAAGATATTTAATTTGCTTAAACGGAAATATTGTGTTGAATTCTAATTTTCTCGATTGTTTCACATATGGTTTGTTTCACCTCAGAAGTTACTGCCTATTGCCAAAAAGAAGTTGTATTGCCGACAATTGTCCGTCTACAAACATGCAATGCTTTGGCAAAACATGCACTTCGGTTTGTTGGGCACGCATACGTGTTTACAAAATAAATACATATGACATTAAGCATCACCGATAACAACACGTATGTATAGCACATAGAAACAGGCACGTATACACTGATATGTGTTAGTGCTGACTGCAACAATTTGTGTTGCAACACATGTAGTACAAACATGTTAGCAAGTTTGACATGAACTCTATACAATCAAAGCGATGGAGGCTCCGTATAATTCACTATGTGTACTATAATACAGCCGTTGTTTGAAGTAGTTGCTTTTATTGCCTGCTATATTGTGTTGGCATACTCATAGGCCATGCTGTGTATCGCACTACTTGTTGTGAAGAGAAGTTAAGGAACCGAAATGCGATCAAGTATAGGACGTTTACGTCTACTGACACATAGTGAATACACAAATATCAGCGATAGGGATATTTCAATAACACAAAGGCTACAAGAGAATAGCGTAACTAACCTTTCAGCTGTGAGCCGCCGATAAATGTGTGCAAATAAAACAATTACATTTCAAAATAGAAAGATTGTTTAGACAGTCGTTTGCATCGATCACCTCGTCACTAACTGTCGGATGTGAATTACGAAATAACTTCGAGTACGAGAGCATATCACACAACATTTGCATAAATACGACATTTCAGTCAGAAACATGTAAAATAGCAGTGTGTTGTTGTTTCCACAAGGAATACTATTATGTAAGGTAAGGAAAGCTTAAACAGAATTATACTGACTTTGGTATAATGCGGTAAATGCCATTGTCAGAATAGTCGCCTCTTAGACGTGTTGTCAAAGAAAAACTACTTTTATCAGAATCGGTTAACCTACTTTTAAGGGTGACTTCGTATACCGAATAGTAATCTACATGTTTAGGGGAGAGGGGCTGCTTTCAACTGTCAACAACTATACGGAAGCTAATCATGTTTCATTGCGAACAAAACCATAGCAGTGTCTTCAAACCAACGTGTAAATTACAAGTTATGTTTTACCAATACTATATATCATGATGTCATTGTGAACAAACGACCAGGGCGAACATTGACAGCTACTTCATTCTATACAAAAACGTTCGTATAATTGCAGTGTCTGGTTTCCTGCATCAATCAAGATTGGTTTCACCAGATCGAAAGTCTGTCATATTGCCTAAATATAAATATTTCTCGAGACACAGAGAATAGCTTGCTGAATTAATACGACGGTGTTTCTCGCCATTGAATCAGCTCGGGCAAATGATACCAATTACAGGGACCACATATAAAAGCTCAGAAACGTCAGTTTGACATATTTACAGCGTATACAATAACCTGGGACCGTCGTGTTGCCATTCGCTATCAACAAGGTTTTTTTTCTGCAACAAAGCATACCCTGTCCTAGCAAAAACGTTGTGTTCCTTCAAATAGTAGATACGTCTCTTTCGGATGCATAGCCGTTCATTTGCCGTCCCAGTTATAACAAGCTTGCTAAATATGTTTCATCTTCTACGTGTGATGTTATACAGCCAAAACTAATAGTACGTATGTTGATTAAAAATGTTACAGACATGTTTATGAAACCGTGTGTATTAAACCCCATCACATCTTCCCTGTCAGGCCTGCTTTAGAGGACACTACTGTTATCGTGCATCATGTTATTGAAAAAATATGTTGAACATTGACACTGTATGAAAGTAGCCAGTGATTTACTTGGACTATTTAACCTTCTTCTCTATCCTTTGGTATACGTATATTTACCAAATTGAAAGAAATATCAATGCCATAATCTAGATACTCTTTAAAGTCAGTCCAACTTATCGAACCAGAAACAAGCTCTTGAGAGAATTTCTAAACTTATTTCATGAACAGCAATGAACATTATCCTCTGTATATTATTAACACCGCGTGGGCTTATAGCGTATGTTACGTGTTTAAAACATTGAAAACTAACACATGTACGTAGTTATACATCGCAATTACGGGTGACCAAAAGGAGTTTCCTTGGCCATCCATCTGCAGTCGGATATTCACCAGCATGAAAGAAATGCAATGCTAGTTTATGCACACGTTTTGTATGACAAGAGCTCACTATTGTCTTTGATACATATATCTCGTCCTTTCAGTGAGAATTTTCCTATCGATTCGCACTGTTTTAATTGGCCAGTACATCCGTCAACTAAAATAAACCCCTTTGTTCTTTCAAAGAGCATCTCATATATCACATAACTCTGTCGATACAAAAGAGCTAGAACAAAGAGATGAGCGTGATCTTTTGTTGTTGTTCTTTAAGTGCTCACGGCTACGTCAGGTTGTTATTAGAGGAATTAGGCACCAGTCATTATTCAAATTATCAGTTGTTTGCCTAGAGACTATTCAGGGGGCATGACTTGCTTAATATAGCGAACTGTACTTGTCGTTCACACACACATTTTTATATATATAAAGATGGGTCATTATTACTACTTCTTTCGTGTCGATACATTTACTTACCTTACTGTACGGGTAATGACCGACCTACTTAAGAAAACGAAAGAACTAGCAAACATGGACAAGTGTATCACATGTTCGAGTGGAGATGGTGTTTCTCTTTCTGTAATTTAGCTGGAAAGCATTAGCTCCACGTCATATATCTAGATCTGTATCTGACAGACCAATTATGAATTTCTACCAAAGGCAGGCACAACACAAATCTCAGAAACACTTTGTATACATGGATGTCTCTTTGGCGTATTTTGCATTCAGAACAAAGTAAGCAAAACAGTAGATGTGAAAATACATAGCTGTGTTTAGTTTAACGTTTCGTCTTTGAAGTGTCGTCATGTGGTATATATGTAATCAGACAGGGTGTCATAGTATACATGTAATAACAAACGCTCTGTTACATTAGTATTCAACGGTACACTATGGAAACAATATCGTGTGTCCATCTACATGGAAGAAAGTGTACCGTCAAACGACAATTTACCATTGCCTTGTTGAAATACACTATGCTATAAATTCAAGTGTGTGTGTAGGTAATGCTTGATGTTTAATCTAAATGAATAACCTTTATCATGACAATAGTCGATAAAGAAACTGCTCTCAAATATATTTTATAACTCATCTAAAACCAAAATCCTCGTCTGTGTTCTTTGTTGTAGAAATGCTCTCCGTCAGACACGTAAATTAAGTCCGTTGCCCAATTAGCGAGTAAATCCTACATTACCCGGTGTTTCTTTGTCAGGGGGCAGAAAACAATAGCCACAGATTTAGCGCCTTAATCACGATGTTGTGTTGTCTGGGACTGTGAGTTTGTGTTTTTGTCTCCCAGAACGAGGTGGGTCACGTCGGCAAGCTAAGTATGATATAACACCATATATAACACACAGACAATCAAAATGTGAAATAATCAGACTAACAAGACAACAGAATTTCTAAATTTCTGAGTTGCATGATCAATGAGGTGCGTATACATATATACGTCTCTCATTAATGCAAGAATCACACACAAATGTCTTTCAATCCTGGTCGGCGACAAAACTGTGATCATGTGATGTAAGGGGCTGAACATGAGAAACCTTTACTTGTCTCATGATGTGGTCAATTAGTTGCGTACAGAAGTCACCGCCAAAGGCTTTCGTTGGCAAATTAGACGCGGCGACCAAGAAGGGAAAGTGAAGTGAGGTTTTAGTCATACAGACAGCATCATGGTAACGTTTATGTTAAAAGCATGTGGCTAGTCAACGCTATTAAATAACCAGAGTTGCAACATGTTTTATTCACATAAAATAAGTCGAACAATTGTTATCGTAGAAACGAGACCTCTTCTGTTGAATCAATCTGACAGTGTTGTTTAGAGCAAACGACGTATTTTGTTTATCTAGTAAATTATGGGAAAATAAAACATGATAAGCGGAAAGAAAACAACACATATCAAAGAGGACGTATGAACAATTCGTGACTACAAATCTATACTGGTTGAGGAATGATAAATAATGGTTGAATACAATCATTATTTTCATCATAACAGTTCCTTGGCTTAACGAGAACTGCTATTTTGGGGGTAAAGCTACTATTGATATTTCTGTCATTTGGTTACAGAGCAACAGTAAGAAGTTCCAGCAGGGGAACGATAGGTCATAATAAATGTCGATTCACGAACAAGAGTCTGTGTAATAACTGAAGCACCGTCATAAGGAGTTAGTAGGATGCACAGTGAGCTATCGTTTCTTGGATGCCATGTTAGAGATATATTCTGATTCACAAGCAGTAGACCTTGTCGATAGGATAGCATGCGGCAACGATATTCTTCAATAGAATTATAGAATACTGTACCAACATGACGCGATTTGGTTGCTTGAAAGCTTTATTGAAGATAATTACGCTCTGCCTTTCGCGCAATGGGCTAATGTTGTCGATGCAAATAGCATGCAACACAAATACCTTTCAATAGTAGTAATGTTATAACATGACGAGATATGTCTTCTTGGACGTCATGTTAAAGAAAAATACCTACAAGCAATGAATCAATCGTGTCGGCAAAAGCATCTGCAACCTACTCTTCAATAGAATAATGTTTCAAAGTGACGAGACCTGGTAACGCCTTATTAAGGATAATATTCGGGCTTTCGAGCAATGAACCGATGTTGTTGATAACACTTAAATGCAAAAAAGATATGTTTCAATAGAATAATGTACCAAAATGGCGTTCCAGAAAAAAAAGAATATAACTTCGTGTGTGGTGTTTTACTGCTGCAGAATTGATGAAAACAATATCCCCACTGTTATTAGGTCTTCTGCAGCCTTAAGCGTCCTCTTTATACTGATATTTGACTTTCACAATTTCACTGACATAGAATGTTTAAAAGAGATATAAGTTAACGATGATTATGAACAAGGTTGAACCTTTAAAGTACAGAATTTTGTTATCGCTGTGATACGTCAGCACATGTCTGCATAGGCGGAACTCAATTGTAATCAGCCGTTATCAAATTGTGTATATAATTACATATTACTGTACACAATATAAAGACATATCCATCAACAGGAAAACGTCAATTAATATAAGAACACAATTCCACCATATGTTCGACATCATACCATTGGTTAGCTATATAACGTTGACAACCCTTCATGTATGCTTTAAATTGGTACCTTGTTGTTTTTGAGCATCGAACAGTTAATGCAACACATGTCTGTGATCATATGCAAAGATCATATATTTGTGGGAATCCACGACGGAACTATCAGCGTTCATTGTTTCCTCGAGGTTGGTAGCTAATTATCCTCTTTCGAAAAATTAGCAGATGTATACATGTAGTAAGGGTACTGTCCAAGTATTGATAAATAACACTGCAGATATATAAACAACCATGGATTCATCTCGCAGTGTGAACTTTGCGTATGTGAACGGAGTTTGCCCCGAACGCGATGTCCAATTATACGAGCTGGTCATTATTTTTCTGAGATATGACAAATATGATTAGTGACTGTATGTAGCACTCTACTGGAAATAGGACGTGATGATGATCTGGGGATTTCATCTACTTCTCTCGTAAAACTCCACGATTTGGATGACCTTTTTATATGAAAACACTTACCATTTGATTTGTATGAATAGATCCATGCTCTTTATATAACATGTGTTATGTTCTTTAGCATTCGTGTTGCTGTTGTTGTTGTTGTTGCTGTGTATCAATCTTGTTTTGTATTCACTAACACCAGTGGCAATGATCTCTAAATTGAAGACAATTATATCCCCCAAAACAGTCGACAAACTGACCACTAAAGTATCGAGAAAAGAACAAGTATGTGATTTGAAAAGTATATGAATATGCCACACGTTGTCTTTCGGTGAGTTCTGTAGTTGTTGAGCAAACCACAATCGAGAGCCCTCGAGGCTTCCACCTAATTACGTACATGACTAGTTCCATACCAGTGATAATTGGTTGATACGCCAGCCGTATTATATGTGTATACTAGGGCAAATGTACAGTTTATGTATCAAAGTAAGGAATATCATTTGTTTCTTCTCATACATTAGAGGCACCACCATATTTACTATAAGTTTATTATACTAAAAGGCCATGGAAATAACGGTGTATACGATAAAATGACAAAATATGTCCTCCGTTTACTTCAGCTTACAAACGGTCCTCGGTATCTGTCTAGAAATATGCATACCTTTTTAAAAATCAGAATATTGGACAACATTACGACGTAGTTATGTGCAGTGTTTAATTTACTAGTATGAGTTGTTTAGTGTGAGACAGAATTAATCATATATACATTGTGACAGACCATCAGATCGCAATGTTTTGAATTCATGTTTCTAAATGATATTATTAATACCGCCTCCTCGATAGCCTAGTGGTATAGTGCTGGCTTCGAGTGAGGGAGGTCCCGGGTTCAATCCCTAGTCAAGGACCGAGTCATACCAAAGACGTTATAAAAATGGTACCAGTAGTTCCCCTGTTTAGCACTGAACATTTAAAAGGGAAAATACTTGCTATTTCTCAAGAATTAAGATAGGAAAATAAATGTAATGGATAAAATCTGGGATAGAAAATCCTTCGAAGTCGGAGGTCA
>ENA-OREC01002140-OREC01002140.1-marine-metagenome-genome-assembly--contig:-NODE-2140-length-10684-cov-13.135288_pt1 | contig 10684 bp, 3 predicted proteins | sample MGYA00248626_ERZ508543 | MGnify/ENA primary metagenome ERZ508543 (study PRJEB26211, sample SAMN05518279) | marine metagenome | isolation source: Puget Sound, Washington, USA | host: Bankia setacea...
TGTAGATATATGTAAGCCATCATGGAGAGAGCCCATCTTGTAGATATATGTAAGCCATCATGGAGAGAGCCCATCTTGTAGATATATCTAAGCCATCATGGAGAGAGCCCATCTTGTAGATATATCTAAGCCATCATGGAGAGGTTTGGCCATGAATTATGAATAGCGCCAGTAAACGCTACTAATACATCTTTATGAGCTTTGTGTATAATTACTAGTATAGGTTGAATCCACAGGGATCTTCAGATGAAAACCTGTTACCTCCAGTAATGTTAAAGCTGTCCTATAATTATATGCAGCCACTTCTCACTTAGTATGAGTGATCTGAGTTAGTCCAAATGCATTTATTGATTTTTTTCACCTGTTTTCATTTTTGCTTCTATATATGTGTTTGTTGTTCTTGGGTAATGTTTTTGTTAAGTTATTTGTTTGTTCGTATACATTTTTTGAATGCATACATTTTGTGACTAAAACCTAATACTTTTTAATATAAATACGGTCGGCTAGGTTTCTATTTTGAATAATAAGTAATTGAGCACACTTGCACTTCTGTATGGCTTAAATAACTGTAAAAACAAAGTTGTTCATCAAAAGGCGCAGTTTTGATGTAATTTGATAAAGCACATTTAAAGTGAGGTTTAATTAAGTGTGAGGATTAAATTGATACTTGTCATCAGACTGCAATAGCTTCAAATTTACCCCATGTTTGTCTATTGTCCCTGTAATGATCGAGGGAAGATCACCTTAATGTTATTTTAAATTGCAAATTATATGGACTTGTAACTATCTTTATCTCAAAGTTGTTGATTATACATTACAGCCTCTACAAACTTCCTTTTCTAATGGTGTTCAAGCATTGATAACATTATTTAAGGGCTACCATTGTTCCTAACATGTTTGAGGGGTCATCTTGCGTTAATGGGAACCAAATAAGGACCTCAAAGAACCCCCTAAGGTTCTTGCCCCAATTTGTCAAGCCTCTGGTAACTAGAATTACAAGCTTCTATTGTACAATGATTACTTAATGGGTAGGGGCTGCTGTGTATCAGGGTTTTTACATGTGATATGCAAATTAGGGGCCACCTGTTTTGCATACAGGTGAAACCCCTGAAACAGGTGAAATCTATTTAATTAGAATGAAATATAAAGAGTGAATGATAAAAGTTGGTGCAGTCGACTTGCCAGAGTTTGAATGAACCTTTTTGTGGATGATAGAAATAATAGAGCTGGGAGTTCTGCTTTGTTCTTTGTTGCACTGTTAATCTACGACTTTCAAAACTATGAATGTAAACATGGTACAATTACATGTCCACTACTATGTTACCACCATTTGCTCCAAGTAAACATGGTCGTATTTAGCAGGGTGGTCTTTAAAGTGAATTAACTGTAAAATTTAATGATAAAAATTGTGCCTCATTAGAAAAGATAATAAATGGATGATGCATTGTTTTTTCATTTCAGAAAAAATATAATAAAATAAGTACCAAGAAATAGTGGTTGTTGTAGTTGAAGGGTTGTAATGTTGGAGTGTATAACAGTTGCATAACACAAAGATAGGAACATAGTGTGCAATTTACAGTGTGCCAGTATACATCTTGTACAATGATTAATGGCTGAATGTCATGCCACCTGTTGGAATGTCCATCATAAGTGTTTTATCTATGAAATACAAGTAAATATTTATAATTCCTGCAAATCCATTGTCCTCACATCAAAAGACTCCAATAACCTCTGAACCAGCAGGTCAGTATGTCTATGTTTTAATGTGTCTGCCAACCAAATAATTATGAATTATGAGTTATTTAGGTCTCAGTAAAAACAGAGTACATGTATAACAGATTTAAGTTGTTTTCTTTGCAGTGGTTCAATATAATTGCATTTAATTTGAAATTAAGTATTTTACTGGATGACAATTTCGGTTGCTCAGTGCATTGATATTTTGATCATTGATTGGCTATGAGGCTTAACTTGTAACTGTGAAATGCTTAATTGTAAGTCTGCTGTTATGAAAACACAAGCAATCATTTTGTTTTCAAATGTCTCAATGTTTAATTATGTTTGAGTGCTGAAGATTTCAGTGACTTTGAGTAGTATTTTGGCTTTAAAGGTGGGATTTGTAAGTGCAACACACAAGTCATTTAAACATGGGCGTTGTTTTTTTCTAGAACCTGACAGTAATGAAATATCTTAAATGTTTTGTTTTGTGTGTTATTTTTGGGTTGATGCTTGACTGACATACAAATGAAGGGAACCATTTATGTACCCATTAGAAAGAATACCTTGGAGGTGGCCGCAGTCCAAAAAGCCTGGTGGGGTAAAAAGACATTGTTGCACGCAAATGAGACACCTCACGATAATCTGTTATGTTCAGTTATCAAGTCCATTGTTCTCAGGTACCACGATTGTGTCAGTAATCTGTTGTAATCTGGGCACATCTGTAACATCTGTAACGAATTTTACAAAATCTTGCCCTTGATAAAATCTGACAGTTACAAGGCTCACTGGTTTATAAAAGGGTGCTGGGGGTCATAGGTTCTTCTCATGTCTACCAAAGCAAACAAGGTATATTCATGGTAGTTTATGTAGGATTTATTTTTGAATTAATTAGTTTGATTTTGGGATCAGAGATAATGATCTTGTGTAATTGGCGATAGTGATCTGTCTTTGTCAGTCTTCCGTCTGTATGTACGTATGTCAACAATTGATTTAACAAACTTCTCTGAAACAACATGGCCAAATTGAATGAAACTTCATAAAAAGCTTTCTTGCATGTCCTTCTCCTGAACTACACCAAGGTGTTTTGTTTAAACAACAAGAACATGGTGACTTGCCTTTTTGCATTGGATTCCTCACAGTGTCTCCTTGGGGTAATCATGATTGGTCAAACCTTCAATTTTACACTACTATGTCAGATTTGCTAAACAGGCAGGCCAAAATCCAAGTTATACAGCTATGCCAAATAAAAAGGTGGATGCCATTAGTTAAACACTGACTTCTCATTTCACAAACTCACTTCTTTGACCACACTCCCAATACACTCGACCCTCAAAACTTCAGCCTCATTATTACGGTCATCTTGTATTACCTGCAGCGCTGGTCAATGTGCCTCCTGAAACCATCTGCTCCAACCATTCACCCTGACCATCTGCAGACATCAAAGTGACCGCTCTGTATAATTAAAACCCACTGTACCGTTACCTTTTGATCATAAATCCCTATACAGGTTGAATTAGAAACTTGAGACATTGAAAACTCAGAAATATGGATTACCCAGTTTTTTTATGCAATTCTGGGTTGATGGATTTTGTTGCCTTTGTTCTGTTTCATTAAATGTTAGGTACTCCCAGCTATTAATTAGATAGAAAAAAATTGTTCTTTAACATTTTGCATTAAAGTTTTGGATTTCTGCAATAACTTTGTCATTAGTCAATGGATTTACTTCATACTCAAACACAATGTTGCTTAGGTCAAAACCTTTTCACCAACATGTAGAATCGTGACCTAGACCTTCAAACGACCTTGATATTCAACATTGTTCTTTAACAAATTATGTTAAAGTTTTGTTTTTAGTTATAACCTTTTCATTAGTTTACAGATTTACTACATAGTCACACACAATGTTGCTTTGGTCGAGACCTTTACACAGATATGCCACATTGTGACCATCAAATTGTAGGGTTTGCATTATACTAAGAAACATTTATTTGTGTTGAAAAATTAGGAGAAAAATATAAAAATCCGGCTTTAATGCGGGATCCGCATTTCCCTCTTGTTGTCATATAATTTTATAGTGTAAGCAAACACTCTAATAGTATGTATAGGTCTAAACAGTTTCAACCCTGATATTCTAAGAAATAACATTTGAGTGCTTATAAAGCGATACTGTGACATACAAACAACATACCCAGTACGGCACTTTGTTGTGATGGACTTTTACAATAGTTTTCAAACTGGACACTAGGGCCGATTGTAGTGCACCAGGTAAACCTTTACAGACAAAAGGGTGCAGGTTGCTAATGTGTGCACACTGTAAAATTAGGGTAGTTTAATGGATTGCTTTTATTACAGGCAGCTTTCATGTTTGCCTGAAGGGTGGAACCTATGGCAGATGTTTTATTGTTTATAATATTCTGTACTGGAATGCTTAAAGTTCTACCCTTCAGTTATATATAGAATGTTTTCCTTTTTTTATAGTCATCGTGACTTAGGTCTTGGTTAATACTAATTTATTTAGTTTGATTGTGAAGGAAACAAAATAGTTTTATGTATATCACGCTCAAATCCATTCCTGTAACCAACCAGTACTCAAAAATGCTCAAGGAAAAACAAAGTCTTTGATTGGGTTTCAAACTCACGTCTGATCGATTTGGAGTCAGACGCTGTACCCACTGCACAGCAAAATCTTTTGAAATTTGCTGTCAGGAGCCAAGACAACTTGTTCTGCTCTTGAGCAAACCTGAGGACTGTTCAATAAGGATAGATACTTTTTTGGCACAAGGGAACTATAATAGGGTCATGACAGGATCCAAACTCTAAACTGCCAGGCAATCAAACAGTTCCTAGGCTCACAAACTTACAACTTTAAGGCATGCCCCCATATCTCGATGGTCATATTGAAGAGGTACATAATGTTTCACATGAGTTTTTATCCCTTTATAACTATAGCTATCCCATTGCAAAGTGTTTTTGAAAGCGTACTATTGGACACTAATGTTGACAAAAATACACACATGTGTGCTGCCTCTTTTCTTGTTTTTGTGATAAACATTTTCACAATTGACCAAAAAGGTCCCTAAATCCACACACTGTGATAAATTACCTTTGCAATAATTATTGTCTTGTCAAGTAAATTCAATGGTTTGTTTGTTTTGGGATCATTCAAATTGCATAGTTTAAAGTGATACATTGGCACTTATTGTTTATGTTTAATACAAATAAGATTGGGAAGTTTGTGATACAATCTGCTGGATCTGAACAAATTATACTGTAAACATGATGATTAACAACTCAATCTGATATGATTACATGTCAATGTTATATCAACAAAGGGATACCAATGCAAAACTTCAACCTCCTGATAAATATGGACGCTAGCAAACATGTTCAACTGTTTTTGTCTTTGAATAATAAGAGATGATGTATCACCTCAAAACAATTTAAAACCACCTCAAAATATGCACACCTTAAATCTAGAACAAATTCTTTCTGGGTAATATATATTTGCCAGATTTCTTTGTATACATAGTAACTTATGGTCACATAGTCTTGGAATTATTAGTGATTTAAGGAAAGAAGAAAACAAAATATTGTTGGAGCAGCCACTTGACATGATATTTAATGTTATTTTACCCCTCCCCCCCTTTCTCATGTTTTTATTGCCTGTTTGTCTGCCTCATAGTTAGTATTACTGCCAGAGATTCACTTTGGTTTTCGAAAAAGTCTTTAATGTTGTGCTGTTATAATTATCTTGGTCATTTTAATGCCAGTAAAGCATCTGGTATTGAAGCAGTTTATAATTTCAGTAAATGGTTGTTTTCGGTGGTCTGTATCTGAACAATTAGAAATTAACGCTCAGTGTTTCTTTTATCAGTGTTTAACATAAGAGCTCCTTGTAGAACAATGTTCCTTCATTAGGATAGATTACATTCCCTTGTTTTGCCAGATGGAGTCAATCAAGTGGGCCTCTTCTGTAATTTACCCTAAAGTGACTTCATTGAAGCACAAGCATCAAAATGGAAGTCAAATAATGAGGCACACGCCAGCCTTGCTTAGGTTACAAGGTAAAGAGATTTTATTGAAAGAAGGGCTTGAGTGTGAAATTGGCCATAACTAGGGGCCAACACGTGCCAGATGTGAGGTTGCCCCTTTTGATCAGCAACAAAGGGCTCTAGAGGTACACAGTAGAGAGAGAGAGAGACCCTTGCACACTGAAACTCACTTAAAGAAGAATAAAAAAGAAAATTGCAAAAATGTTGCTTTAAAGGTGAAAATCAAAGTCAGTGCATGACATGAACCAGTTTATTTCCACTAGTTCATACAAGTCATTTTGATTTTAAATTTGTTATATTTAGCATACAATAAATGCACACCAAGCTTTACAAACAAGCTGCATGTTTTAGATTAAGCACTTCAACAATTTATCCAATGTTTAGCTCATGCTCATGCTCAGGGTGGACTGTTGTCATCGGTCTTCATCTGACGTTCATCCATATATCAACATACACATATGTGAAAAAACAACTGCCCTGCAAGTGACCAGCCAAATTAAAGAAAACTACTGGAGGCTTCCCTCTATAATCAAAGCACTAAACATACTGTGTGCTGGTACCACTGGTATCATACAGGCAAATTGACCCGACCTCAATTTGCATAATCTTGTCGTAGACCAACAGTCTATTTTATTCATTGGTTATCACTGTTGTATATTTCACAAACAAGCAAGTTGTAAACAATATACCAGCAGGATAAATATATTTAAATCATCATAAATGTAGCTAGTAAAACGTTGGCATAACAAACTCCCACCAAAATCTATTTTCTATTTCGTTTTTTCCAGAAAGATCTGCTGTATGTATATAAATATATATAAACTGAAATCACAAACAATTTAACATCCAATGTACTGTGTTAAGCTAGATTTTCAAAATGTTGCAATGCCAGATGTTTTGTAAAACAACCTTAACTAAATTATATGTATGTTTCCTGGACTCTGTTTGAATGTTTTTGGGAGAGATTTCTGAACTTCTTTAAATAAACTAACCAATGGTTACATAGGAAAGTATATTTAGAAACAAAATTATGTATTGAAACCTGGAAAATATGCCCCACATTGTATTAAACATCAAATCAATGACCTTGGATTCTAAATGAGTGTGGCTGTTGATCTCTGTACTTTGAACCCAACACCACCAGGGACCTCAATGATCAAACAATGGACTTAACTCAATATTTACCTTTGGCTACAACAGAACAAGATGAAAGCCAAACCAATGCAACCATTTTAGGAGAATCTCCTTCTCACATTAGTTTGGCTTGTACAGCTCAATATTTAATATCACCTCATTTTTGCTGGCAAGGGCAGGAAGCAAAAGGGTTACAAAGGCAATATCCGGCTGATTTGTTCTCAGTTATCAATGGTATTATTTAGATTAATGAAATCACTTAAAGACTGCGAGTAATGGAGTTGTAATCAATTACAGGAGTCAAGGTAAGGGTATATGGAGGAGACAGATGAGCTAGAGAGTCATGGGTTGTATGATTGGTCCCAAGCAGGTTGACAATTTTAGATACAGCAATACTCTTACAACACCATAACCACCAACACGATTGTTTAAGGGTTTTATGGGAGATGGAAAGTCTGTTCTGTTTTTTTGTTCTTCATTTGATATATTAAAAAAACAATTTTTTTGGCCTCCTCAATTTTAAAAGATCAGTCGTCCCAAATATGAGTTTAGTGTTGTTCACAGTATCATTATTGGTAATTCAGTGACACTCTAAAACTAAATATCTGAGTTGTTTTGTGGAACTTTGTAATATAATCTTAATCCTGGTAAGATTAGGTGTGACCTTGACCTTTATTGGAGCCATGGGTAGCTGTTCTGAGGTGATTATTCATTGTGCTTAATAACATTCTCCAATATGATTCTGTTCTTCATGTTTCAGCCAACAATGATCAAACCAATAATCAAAAAGAAAAGACAGTAATCGTCCCCTATCCAAAAGCAACTGATTAATGCATTTGCAGTTTCCTCAATTTTAATATTCATACAAAACGTTTTTCAAATCTTTGTTACCTGTTAGACAATTTTGCATCATTGATTGAACGTTTCCTTTTGTGTTCTTCGATCATGTTTATTTTGTGCGCATATTATTTAGCTGCCATTTGAGTCTTCCATTGATTGAGTAGACAGTTATGGCTGGCGCTGGTTTACATCGTTTTTACTGCATAAATGGGTTCTCCAATCTTGACGATTATTTGCTCCACTGGTGGCATACAAATGATTGACTCAATTCCTTTAAACTACCTTTCCAATCATTGGCTTCTATCTACTGGAAAATTGTTTTTGAAGTGCTTTGGATGATTAGTAATTTAAGCCAGTAATTTAGTATGATTTATTTGGGTGAACATTGATTTAAATGAGCATCAAATAGAATACCTACAAGAACATATTGGGAGTTATTTTTTGTTATCGAGAACTTGGTACTGAAATGTGAGCTAGGCTATACAGAAAAGCTTTATTATTGGAGTTGAATTGGTGTTAAAGTTTGTACAACAAGTGTGAATGGAGTGTTTTAGTTGTATTACTGGAAATCTTTCAAAAGAAACCAAGCTCTGAATTACACTGACCATACTGGGCCAAGTACCAAACCAATGATTACATTGCATCACAGTGTTACAGTCGGTGACCTTTACATGGATTATTGATATAATACTAATGAGAAATTGATAGGGTAAAGAGAAACATGGGAATATAGAATTGGACAAACAATCAGTCATGTCTTAACGTGGACTTCTGAGCCTGAAAATGACCAGTGTTTAAGGAAATAGTTTGTTCTTTTCCAATTCCATTTGATTTATTGTACAATTATTTTGACACAGTGAAATTAAAATGAAAAATCAACCAATTCAACATTATGAATGATATTAGATTACACTGGGTATCTGAATAATGATTTGTCAGTCTTTAAACATATATTGAAAACAATACTGTACAATTTACTATTGGATAATGATTTAACTCCCACTGTGGGTGAGACACATCCTTGTTCCAGGCTGGACAACATTCATAACTGACCATCTGACTGCTTGAGGAGTATTTTTGTCTGTATTGCATTATGCAAAACTCGGCTAAATTATGATAACATCCACTTTTTTGCCTTTATATTAATTGTCTGTCAACATATTAACATTTGCCTCACTATATAGACATCTGTATGTTCTTATAATCCACTTCAAATTTTGCACACTCACACACACATTGATATTGTTTAGACCTTTCAAATGAGGTTGTATTTGATGACAAACTGTTTTTTGTTTGTTCTTCAGTTGACTCAGGTGAGCAATTCAGGGCCATCATAGCTATCTTGTTAATACACTCTGCTGCTATCCATAAATGTTCAAAGTCGGAATTAACTTTATAAAACTTGGCAAAATACCTTAAAAACTAATCTACCAATGTTGCATTGAACTAACATTTTAACTGCAGGATTTCTAAAATGTTTCCATAAATATCCCAAATACTTAACTAACTGATGTTACTTAGTAAACTAGAATATCTTTACTGTACAAGTACTTGAATGTGCTGATAGTATATATTTTTTTCTCACATTATTGCAACTTCCAAGTGTATTGTTTATTTGACTTGCTAATATTAATATAATATATTAACGAGATGCTTTGTGTAGCTATTTTCTGCAACAAAGAAATCTGCTCTTTTGTTTAGGCATTAGTCTCAAATCCTTGCTGAAAGTAGCCCAAAACATGATCTTCTCTGAATCCATGATTGCTACAGTATTTGTACATTTGTATGTTAGTGTAAAAGCAGAGAGAATGCCAGAAATGATGATGGACTTAATACTCTTACATGTTATATACACTACAGGTTTATTTATACATAATAACTACAGCTGTAAGATATGTCATTCAGCTTGCCAATAACAACATAGCCGAGCATTGGGAGGGGAAGCTGTTGTATTGTTGATGTTTGTTTGTTGTTGTTGTTGTTGGGGATAGAGGGTGGTCATAGCAACAAGTAAGTTAACCTGCAACAACATTGATGCAACTCGTTAATGCCAAGAAATTAATTTCAATATTATATACCTTAAAATCTGTAAACCATCAATTCTCAAAATTTGGAAATTATTAAACTTCATTTATCAGTTAATACATCTAAATTAAAACTTGTTGATAATCTTACGTAACAATCACTTTATATAATGCAGTGATGTGAGATCGTGCCCCTGACATTTACAACACACATGACCAATAGACTGAGTGCAACATACACATATCTGATAAGCCCCTGAAATAATATCTTCCATCAATAAGTGTAATGAAAAAGTGAGAGTTACATGAAATACCTGTAATTGTTTAAAAAAATATATTAAATTATACTTGCATAAGGATTCAATTGTTTGATTTAGTACTTAATGTGAGTTTGTAAAAACATCTGATCCTATTCTGTTGCCAAGAGATTCGATGGCAATTAACAAAAGTGATCGGTATCCACTTGTCTTAATGAGGAATTTTTAATGGTTCAGATTAATTTCGACAATAATGTTTTTTGCTGATTTTTTTTTCACCTAGGCTTGGCACTTGGAACACTTGAAAATCATACAGGTGTCTTGCCTTCTGTTGATGTTTGTCCAACATTTCTGGGTTACAAGACTGCAGAATGTTGATAATGGCTAAAACAGGTGATCAGAATGGAAAAAAATGGTTGAAAACAAATGTGAAAGCATTAAATTCATACACACAAAATAAATACCCAAATTTACTTGCCACACATGATCAATGAATTTAACAGATGACATTGAGAGAGAGGTGGATGGGATAGGGATGGCAGGGTGCTGTAGAGGAGTGTTTTTGTATATTGAATCTTCACATTAACAACACTGACCCATATGCTGGTAGTTCATTGAAAACAACACTGACCCATATGCTGGTAGTTCATTGAAAACAACA
>ENA-OREC01002141-OREC01002141.1-marine-metagenome-genome-assembly--contig:-NODE-2141-length-10679-cov-13.587153_pt1 | contig 10679 bp, 3 predicted proteins | sample MGYA00248626_ERZ508543 | MGnify/ENA primary metagenome ERZ508543 (study PRJEB26211, sample SAMN05518279) | marine metagenome | isolation source: Puget Sound, Washington, USA | host: Bankia setacea...
GCCTTGTCCGTCAGTCTGTCCAAATGCCTTGTCCGTCAGTCTGTCCAAATCCCTTGTCCGTCAGTCTGTCCAAATCCCTCGTCCGTCAGTCTGTCCAAATCCCTCGTCCGTCAGTCTGTCCAAATCCCTCGTCCGTCCAAATGCCTCTTCGTCAGTCTGTCCAATTGCCTTGTCAGTCAGTCTGTCCAAATGCCTTGTCAGTCAGTCTGTCCAAATGCCGTGTCAGTCAGTCTGTCCAAATGCCTTGTCAGTCAGTCTGTCCAAATGCCTTGTCAGTCAGTCTGTCCAAATGCCTTGTATGTGCAATCCCTTCTTACTGAGGAAATTTTACACAATTGTATAAAACTTGAAAGATGGAGGATAATCTCAGTCCAAAATAGTTCAAGGGAGATAATCAGTACTGCAAGACGGGGTGTATTCTTTTTTTGATTTGACTCACAGTTCTTTAAACTTTGTTTCTAATACATGAATAATTATAGTATGTTAAAACCAATTCTAACAAATGAATGACTCTGGTAACTAACCTAGAGTGTTTGTTTTTCTAACTCCAGCTAACCCTTCAGTTCACACCCCGTTCATCTGGTACGTTCACACAGTACTGGGAGTTACAGACTAGCGGTAACTCTGGGCCAGAGAAGTCATCATCTGGCAGGCAGGAGTCAATACGGGTACATCTTACAGGGGAGGTATGTTAATATAGACTTACAGTAGTAGTGCATGGCATGAAAAGTGTCAACATCTCTGTTTTCCTCCTGCTTTTCACATGTTATGGGAAAAACAAGGAAAGTACATTACAGATTTACACCTGCCCTGCATCCAAAACCATTTGTCAGGGCTATAGGATGAGTTTACTGCCCTGTGGTATTTATACATTGTGGTATGTTTCGTAACCTAACCTGTGCTTTAACCAAATTCGTTGAAGATGGGAAAGTTGTCAAAATCAATATTTATAGCCATAATGGTGTGGAAATGCAGTGTTCTGATAATATATGTACACTATGACTCCATTATAAGGCGGTCGTCGGGGTCCATGGGAAAAAATCCTCGTAACGGACCGTATTATATACTCACGACCGTTGTTCAAATTGATCAAAATTGTTAACACGACCTCTTTACCAGGTTTTCACATACGTAATCGAACCCTCCGTCATTTGGTATGGGACATCAGTTGGTGTGTTTAGTTTTATAGTTATAACAAACAAAATATTTATAAATCACGATATCAATAGGAGTATGTTGGTAAAATAATTGAGTTGCACTTGATTTACTGTGTTTATTTCATTCTGATACCTATGTAAAATGGTTTGTTTTGGTGACGGAACGCTTCTGCATGTACGTTAGCGTTCTAAAAATAGTAACAGTGCGAGTACAAGCTGGACCACTCCCTTGACAAGCAGACGTTACTGTACTGTAAGGGAAGTGGACCACTCCCTTGACAAGCAGACGTTACTGTACTGTAAGGGAAGTGGACCACTCCCTTGACAAGCAGACGTTACTGTACTGTAAGGGAAGTGGACCTGCCTGTAGTTAGGTACACGCGTTGTAAAATATTTCATAAACTTGCATTAAAAACTTCTATGAATTGTTTAAAATATCATTGATATGAAATATAACGCGCATATTTATTTGCACAGATTTTCGCTTTGATCTTTACAAGCTGCTTACGAAGCTATTTTAAAATCAATTATCAGATATTCAAATGATTATTTTCATTACAAAATTACATTTATTAACCTCAAGGTGCTCTTTATCACTTTTATCTGTATTTTCATTTGTTTTTCTTCCTATGTTTCAGGGCTTAGAGGCCCCAGCAGAAGGCCATATGAGAGGGAAAATAGACGTGGAGAACTTACTGCCAAAGTACGTAATATTGCTTGACAAGTTAACTACTGGCAAAGATATTATAGCTGACGGTTGGATCTGTGATTTCTCTTTGTATCAAAATCAAATAAAATTATACATGATACTAGAATCAACTGGTTGCCTCATCGCAATGTACTTTTTGAACCAGGGCTCGAACACTCTCAAAATCCCTTCTCGTCCTGCATGTCATAGGGTATGGTAAAAACTAGACATATATATTCCAGATTTCAACATTTGTTCTTGTCCTGCATCCAAAACCACATGTCAGGGCTATCTATAGGACTAATGGAATTATCGTGCCTGGTAACAAAGTATTCTCTATTACTTGTCAACTGGAATTCTTATATTTTCTCTTATTCTCACTTCACAGACTAACCGGTGCTAACTTGTCACTTCGGCTGTCACAAGACCACATGAAGTTTCCTCAGATACGAGCCGGGGAAGTGGTCACGCTAAAATTAGAACTACGTAACGGACACTTGGAGGACATACAGGTTGCTGTGACAGCTCCTCGACCTCCATTCTACGTGAAACATAGGCACTTGAAAATACAGTACGTACTGGTTTCCACTTGTATAGGAGGTTAAATTTTATGAGAAAGTATTGTCACATCGTCGATTATTCTTTTTGAATGTTTCTGTAAAAAGAAAAAACACTTTTTAGGAACACTCAGCCTGACCTCATTCAGAGCACAACACAACTTAAACCTGGCTGCTCTGTACTCTGTGTATGGTTTTTATTTACTATTCTATATAGACTGATTTATTGTTGAAGGTGAGGAATTGTTAACTTTAGTACATTCTTCTATTGAAAACTATCTGTGTAGCATGTTTTCTATTTACAAGAATGTTTCATTACTTATGAGTACAAACTGTTAAGAGAAGTCCAGATAAATAACGACTGGTCTTTTTACTTTTAGGAGAAAGAAGTACTTAAAGTTGCCGATAGAGTTCCAGCCTAGTAGACCAGGACGGTACTCAGATGTGGTTACGTTCCAGGGTTCAAAGGGAGAGAGTCTAGTCCTACAAATCAGTGGTGAATGCAAATGACACAAAACAATGAGTTAAATCGCTAGAACCATTTGAAATGACACGGAACAATGTGTTAAATCGCTAGAACCGTTTTAAATGACACGGAACAATGTGTTAAACAGCTAGAACCATTTGAAATGACACGGAACAATGTTTTAAACAGCTAGAACCATTTGAAAGGACACGGAACAATGTGTTAACCAGCTAGAACCATTTGAAATGACACAGAACAATGTGTTAACCAGCTAGAACCATTTGAAATGACACGGAACAATGTGTTAACCAGCTAGAACCATTTGCAACAACAGGGAACAATGTGTTGAAACAGCTACAATGCTTTGTGATAAGTGCTGAACACGCTCAAGTCAGTAGAAATATTAAGAGACCAAAGACATTTTAAACAAGTTTTGAAAAGTTCTTTGAAGAAACAAGAGTTGACCAAAGTGCTGATTGTCTCACATTGACAAATATGCTGAATTCGCTAAACTTGATTAGACCTAAATGAAAGCTGTATTATGCTGAACTCCTCAAGAAAACGATAACCTGTAGAAACAATTAGGAACATCTACAGCAGTGAACCAAAATGTTGATTGAAGATTGTTTATATTAGAATGTCATAGGGTGTTTTAAGGAACAAATGCTGGTGACTTTTGGGAATTTGTTGTTGAAACCCTTTTAGAAACTTCAATGGAATATTGAAGCTCAAACAGTTAATAGAATAAGAATTAGCTATTTATCTGAAAGCAAAATGGTGGACATAGTTCTTTGTACAGGCAGCAGCATATGTCAAAGTGTGTCTTGGAATTTGAGTAGAATTCAAGTGTGGTATAGAAAATGTTTTTTCTTCAAAATGTGATGCCAGTATAGACTTTCGTGTGTTTGTTTTAATATTTGAAAGGTATTTATTTGGATAGCTGTGTGTAGATGGATGACGTGTAGGTGGATGACGTGTAGATTGATGACGTGTACATGGATGACGTGTAGATGGATGATGTGCAGATGGGTGACGTGTAGGTGGATGACGTGTGCATCGGTGACGTGTAGGTGGATGACGTGTGCATCGGTGACGTGTAGGTGGATGACGTGTGCATGGGTGACGTGTAGGTGGATGACTGGCTAGAATGAGAAATGTTTGTTTGTTTGATAGCACATTGTAAAATATTCTAAAGATGCCTTGCCATTGTATAAAATGCTAACAATGTATTATTTATCGTGCCTTGAAAACTCATTTAACAAGTGCCTTCAGACTGACTTGTTTGGTTGTATAAATGTATTTCTATCATATCTCATACATGTGATAACGTTTCTGGCATCTGGGATTTTTCCTGAAATCGTAGCATAAATGATAGATTATTTTGCATGTAGTTTTAACTTGAATTAACTACCTAAGAACAACAAAATTCAGAAGAAGACAAAACATTATTGGAACTAAATTTGAAAAATCACAATTTTCAGCCTACAAAGTTATATTGTTTGAGCTGACTGATGATATGGATTCATTATAAGATTGTAGAATTGGAGTTTGGTCTAAAATTGATATTAGGTGTGCAGGAAGATGTAATGTTTGGTGGGAAATTTCTGTGATAGGTTTAATACAAATTGTGATAAAAAATAAATCTACTTCTATATAACTATAATCTGTTTTTTTCCACTTTCATATCCAATTAATCTTTAACTATAATGAATACAATTGTTGTAGATGTTCATGTGCTGAACTTTCATACTATATATTGTTGATGATGAGATTTGGTTTATATACTTGTTATTAATGTGTACATGGATATATAGGGCAATTCAAAAGTTACCTTATTGCCTAAAATACTTGCGTTATTTATCATCAGGGCACACCTATTGTCAGAATTTCTACTTGTCCTACTCATCACAAGATAGTGGTAAAAGCAAGTAAAATACATTACAGATATCCAAATGTCCACTTGTCCTACAAAACCTCTCTCATCAGGTCCATAGGACTAGTGGATAGTTTCATACCTTGATAGACATTTGCAATGTTCATTATTCTCAACACTACTTGTAATGTATATGTTTCACTTATACATGTAGTCATTTAAATATATACATTAAAATACAATTCACATTTTGTTCTGCTCATTATCAAACTATCACATGACTGACAATTTTGTATTTTTGTCCTTAAAACACTGTAAATATTCTAACTATCATTTTCCGTCAGAATCCATGAGAGTGTATACATTAAACAATAAAAAAAACACTTTTAAACCATTTTCCCCCCTCACATTATTGTTTGGGAACAGCACCTGTTAATTCACCATCTGTTTGAAATATGTTAATTCAGAGGTGTTTGTATAATACATGTCTACACATTGTCTTCCTCTTGATTGTACATGGTGAATTTCTATTTTCTTGTATCAGCATTTTTTATCTTGTTCATAGTCACCCCAGATCTTGCATTTCATTGATGTTTTGTTTGTTTACATGTTGCCTAGTTACACTTTCCTGGATTTCGTGAGATCCATGTATTAGATGTGTTAGTTTCAATGAAATGAATATTTATATTAAACCTATTGAAATACATTTTTTTTGTACATGAAATTTATGATTTATTGCATGTAATAATGTTTTCTGGAAGAGAAAATGTTTGTTTATATAAAACCCACAGATGTTTTTGTATACATGCTACCTTTCTACATGTTTGCTTGTTTAAACTCCCGCTTAAGTATAATCAAATTGTGGTTGCAAGTTTGTATTTTAAAAAACTAGAAAGTAAAAGGTTTGTTAAAGGTTTATGTTTTAATTAACTGCTTTTAAAGGTGTGTATGCATATTATGTTATTGATTTCAAAATACCAGTAGAAAAGTTAATGTTAATGAATCATTTCCTTAATATCATTCTTCTGAAATATAGAATACTACTCCTTCAAAGTGTTTCAACATAATGGTTCTAACTTTATTAAATATAGAAACGTTGTCATGGCGAATGTAACAATAAGGAATAGTATATGTACATGTAGTAAGAGTTATCTTCTGTTCATAGCAGATGTGTTTAAAAGAAAGATTTTGTTTGCAAATACAAATAACTCCTGTGAAATTAAGTTTTTTTTTTTCTCCATAATATGTAAATAAAATTTAGAATGTAGAACATTGTGTTATGGCTAGTGTAAATATAAGGGACAGAACTCTGTATAAAGCGGTGTTAAGAGTTATCTTGTGTGTATAGAACATGTAGTTATTAATTGTGTGGAAAGAACCAAACTTATCATGTTAACGTTTGACCCCAATGTGATATATTTATGTAATAAAAACCTCTGTCTCCCCTGGAAACTGGTGTCGTCTGCTGTTTGTTTCTTTTTCTTTAATATGAAATTTTAACATGTCAAATTACGATGATTTTCAAACACAGCTTGCACACACTTGAATGTCAGTAATGTTTATACAATGATGCCAGACCATGCGAAACGTCGTCTGTTGCAGGTCAATGTCAGGCAAAACCTGTCTGCGACTGGTAGAAATGACAGGTAACTTTTGTCAAGTTTTGCTCTATATTCAATGATGTGACAGGTAAAAATTAGCCATGACAGGTAAAACATTAGAAATTATCAGTCAGATTATCGTGTGGTTTGAAAATAGTTTTCACAAAGACTCGATGCCTTTGTGTGGATCTTTCGCTAAGAAATCCAAAATACTGTACCAAGTGCGTCAACAACATAACACTGACTGTCAACTAATTGGCGTACAGTTTGATTCAATAGAGTTTGTAGAGTTGATGCAAGTCCTCGGATTTACAGCACTTAATTCGGCGTTAATTCAATTGAGATATGTTCACGAGGTATGAATCTCGCATTTTGCTCAGAGCCGATTCTGAGTGAAGTACCACGTTGGTTGGACATCATCAGTGTGTCAACCATGGTATTTATGGCATTGATTCTGCTTGTGCGCGAACATAGAAGAAACTGTTTGGCGTAACTATGTGAAGTCCGTCAATTGCGTTTAACAAGGGACCACGTAAACGTTGAACGTCCATTCGTTGGCTAACTTTGCGCTAATTTCTTCGTAACATTATTTCAGGATATTGCAGGTTTGGGTGCCAGTTGCCATGGGTCTGGTGTCATAGAAGTAAATGGTTGTGTCGTCATGATCACGCTCAACAGCCTTATGTATTTCGCCTGCCAGGAAACCCTCAAAATAGTTGGTTTTGTAATTGTGAACGTTTGTCCTATCGTTCACCATACGTTCGTCTCTGGAATAAGAATAAACACATGAAACAGCGTGACGCGGAAACTATAAAATAACCAACTGCGTGACCGTCAGAAATAGATGGCATTGCTCGTGGATTACTTTAGGATAAATTTAAGAGCAGTTAGTTCACACAAGTGATTTTAAATAGTTAACAACGGTACAAAGAATGCAGTAAATTCTAGCGCGTAAATACGTTACAGACTATAAGTACCCATTGCCAGTACACTGGTGGGTCCAGATGTTTAGTTTCGCCATAATTGTTGTTCGAGATTGCTGTCGATTTAATGATTAACTGGAGTCAGTTTAACATTTAAAGTGATACAGCTACATAACGGTTCTGCAAATGAATATAGAATCACATGCCCTTGATTAATAAACTGCGTTTTAGAAATACCTGACGTAATTGCACCATTACTCGTCGATGCTTACATGATCTAAATTCAATCGGTATTTTTTATTGAATATCAACCGAATTGAACGAATACAAACAATACATGAGCTGGATCTAACAAAAGCGTAGACTATATATAAAACATGTAACTGATCAGTTTAACGAACCCTCGAGACCTAACAGATCCAAATATAGTTTGAAAGGCAATTCACGCGATTTATGTCTAATAAACTATATACGGTTCTCTTCTAATAAACTTGACTCTTTCAGTTACATAACTTATACGTTATTCTTCTTGAAAATGGGTTAAACTCGTAAACGTTCATCATCTTTTATTTCCTCCAATTCCGTGAAAGGCAAAATAAAGTGAGTTTTAAAAAAAGTATATGATAATATCTACTTACCTGTTGTCGTCGGTTTTTGTCTCGTCCACACGATTTTTCTCACACGCTGGACATTAGAAAAGAAAATGAAAAAGGTGAACTTAAATGTGAAACTAATGATTAGCTGCTGTTACTATAGGCCTCTCTCTTTCTTACTCTCGGTCTTCCATTATGATTCCATTACCTTACTTCTTTTTCATACTTTTTTTCGTTGGTTGCTTCTTTCCATGCGCTTTTTCTTCTGCATTTCTTTTTTCACATACAGATCTTTCCTTAAAATACATACTTGCTCTAGAAATAGAATAGTATGTTTACGTCTGCAGTTCACTGTAAATACGAGGGATGGTGTGTAAGTTCCCGGACTATAACTGTAGGCTAAATCAAACAACTCTCAGTGTAGTTTAATATCACACATACAGTTTATCTTACTGTGCACGTATACAAGTATGAATTACAACATTCGACACTCGAACACGTTTGTTAAGTAGTATCCTCTGAACGACAAATGATAATGGGGCTAGTCACAAATGATAGTGGGGCTAGTCACAAATGATAGTGGGGCTAGTCACAAATGATAGTGGGGCTGGACAAATATGGAGTGGAGGCCCCTTCACAGACACTATTGTAGTCTTCTCAACGTTATACCTTCTCAACATTAGACCTTCTCATCGTTAGACCCTTATAGTTGTACATGAAACACCTCCAACATTATTACGTTTACCGTCATCACCGAAGTCTTTACCATCACTATCATCACTACCACCATCACCACTATCATTATCATCATTCTTATCACCGTCATCATCAACACCATCATAAACATCTCTTTTATCATCAGCATTGCCCTCACCTTCTTCGTCATCATCAGTATTACAAGTAAATCACATGTACTAGTAGAAACCACGACTTACAGTTAACGTTATCAGACATATCCTCCAAATTAGTGTGGTTTTCAATCGTTAGTATTTTCCTTTCAACAAATGTAGCCAGTCTGACTGGTTCTAACAATTAATATATTTATACTCAAACTAAAACTAATGGCATGCTCGTGCCTTGTTGGGTTCCTAGAAAATGATCTGTCCCATTTATTTAACTGCCGTAGATTGTTGAAATAAGAGTCCTTACGATTTAATAGGGCTTACTTGAGCAATGCTAAGCACCCGTACGTAGAAATCAACTTTGTATTTCTGTATAAACAGTGAAGATCATCTCTAAACCCCAAATACAACCTGTTGGGTATATATTTTCTTTTCCAGAATGAAGTGTACCATAATATTATCAGAAATGAGTATGTATTAGCCCCTCAACACCAATCAAACATTTGCACTTGAAAACAATAAAGTAAACTCAAAATTAAATCACCGCAAAGCGTAATGATTCATTTGCTCTTATTTAGCTTCCTCGTTGTTTACAGTTGGATATATTATGCAATAGTGTATCAACTGGGTTTCCACTCATGCTATTTACAGAATACAAGTCACACCCGTCATCCCACACTTGACATGCAATGAATTATATGACATCTAGAAAATGTTATTCGAAAAAGCCATTATCATAAGTTGGAATCAAGTTTCAAATCTTTTCTTAATATCGTGTTCATACAATCCACTTCACTTATAATTGATTGGACTATTTCCAAGCGACCAATCAGTAGCAGATGAAACATTACCCAATAGTTCCAGAGTATTGGCATAATCAGCAATCAAACGTGCTTTGACTGTTATGACATATGATCATGGGACGAAAGAAAAGAAATAAAAAGAAACAAAGATATGATCAACAGTATAATAAAGTTATTATCTATGCAAACGTACACATTTTGTGGGGGGTTCGTGTATCAAGAAAACAACGTCCACACAAGACCATTTCTTTGGGCTTTTATCGGTGGGTGTTTGACACAACACCTCTCTACCAAGCTGTTAAGTACAGAAAAAGGCTTTACAAAAGTGCCCACTCCGTACTACATAAACTTGAAACATAATGTCATTTGTTTTCACTTCGTGTTATTAAACTATAAGACATGATGCCAGAAACGAACATACCACAACCTTAAGTGTCACAGTGTCCTTCTCTCACATCTTTTATGACTGCAATTGTCTGATCAGTATCTATTTTGACACTTTCTTGCTTTTACCCTTTTTTGAATGTAGATTGCGTATGACAAATACTGCCCAACTTTGTATATGCCATTCGCAAGTAAAACCTCATTAATGCATGACTGTCCACCTAATATCTGTTCTACCAACATTAAATAAAATGCTTGATGGATGGATATACTTGATTTAGTTCCGTGGTTACTTTCTTGCTCTCATCTACAATACTGAGTCCACATATATGCACCGCCCAAGAGCATGTTACTATGGCTAAAAGGTACAATCTGGCTCACAAACGATGCACAATTCTTGTAAATAAAAAACGTGTTATAGATATTTTACACATGATCCAGAAGTGAAACAAAATCTGTAAGTTGTATAGGTTGGTGTGAACACGTTACTGGTATTTATAGATAACGTTGATAAGCACTGTAGGTAGGTGTTTAGTTGTAACTGTTTCCAATTTAACTTCAATATAATAAGACGTTTTATTATTAACATGAATGTGAACTTAAAGTGTACCTTTAAATGTGTCAAATTTCCATTTCCGAACAATCTTAGTTTTAACAATATCTCTAAGTTCACTGCTTCAATACCGCCTCCTCGATAGCCTAGTGGTGGCTTCAGGTGCGGGAGGTCCCGGGTTCAATCCCCAGTCAAGGACCGCGTCATACCAAAGACGTTATAAAAATGGTACCAGTAGT
>ENA-OREC01002142-OREC01002142.1-marine-metagenome-genome-assembly--contig:-NODE-2142-length-10678-cov-13.084992_pt1 | contig 10678 bp, 8 predicted proteins | sample MGYA00248626_ERZ508543 | MGnify/ENA primary metagenome ERZ508543 (study PRJEB26211, sample SAMN05518279) | marine metagenome | isolation source: Puget Sound, Washington, USA | host: Bankia setacea...
CATGTCTTGAAACTGCTTTCCGATCCCATAATGTCACCCTTCTTGAAATATGAGTCTATATTTACTGTCTTAGTTGGGACGAAATGGCCGCCTATGACTTCCCTGCTACTGTTGACAAGGTTCTCGCGGTGAGCGGAGCTAGTGACCTAGTGTACGTGGGCTTCTCGCAGGGAACCCAGATTGCCTTTGCCAGGCTCTCCACTGATACGGCGCTTAGTAAGAAGATTAAATTGTATGTAGCTTTTGCGCCCGTGGCTTACATTGGACACATGAAGAGCCCACTAAAATACCTCGCCCCGTTTTCATACGATATTGACGTAAGTGAGATCTACGTTTCTATTAAAGGCATTACTGAAATGTAGGTTAAAACTATCAAACGTATCGTTAATTTAGTACAACTGTTACAGTTCGATTTACTTGTAGAACACATGCAAGTGTATTCACTCGTTTTTAAAAAACTTTCGTCTGTGGTTGACATTAACTATTTGTTAAAACAAATTCAAATAACTAACCTATTGTCATAACATTGTTCGGGGACCCTTTGGTCAGATACCAAAAGTACACTGTCGTATTACATGTACGCCAAATGTGCCTTGACTTGAACACATGAATACATACATATGATCCAAGTCCTACAAACACTTTCAGTTTTTGTTCATGCTGTTCGGAGTAAAAGATTTCTTGCCGAGCAATTGGTTGTTTCATTTTCTGGCAAAGGAGGTGTGTGGACACGAGATTCCAAGCTTCCTCTGTGAAAATGCTCTCTTCCTCTTTGGTGGTTTCGACTACAAACACTTCAACATGGTAAGCTATAAGAAAAGATAATTTTCAATTCCAAGTAACACTTTTATAACTTTACTATTGATCAAGTTATAGAATAAACTGACGTTACGGTATGCTAGTAAGATAACGAACACAGAGCTTTGTGATTATACCCGTATATGTATACGTACTTATTTCAGTAATGCGTTCTTTAATAACATGTGTTTTATATAATATGTATGAAGAGACTATGCATCTAAATTATGAGTAGTATAGAGACGTATTAGAACACTTTTGAAGAACACATTGAACACTTTTTAGAGTAGACTACCTGAATACATCTGTAGTTCTCCAGCAGGGACATCAGTGCGCAACATGATCCATTATGCACAGGTATCTTTTTTACATGTATGCATGCACCCGCTTTCCATGTTGTTACTTGCCCTTGCATTAATATTCTTTAGTACTTGAATATATACTTTAGTGCTTGGCGAACATATGACCTAGACATGAACAGTGCTATCTTAAAATGTAAGGGGCGACTACTCATTTAAAATTTAGTCACACTAATTGGTGTGTTTATTCAAACGTTTGCAATTTGGCATTTTTGACTATATCTTATAGCAGAATATGTTATACAATAGAAGTTGGAATTAAATAAAATCAACATAGCCATTGCATATGTCGCTACATTAACACATACTGGTGATTTGCGTCTGAAGAAGAACCTACTTTTCGTTTCACGTAGGTCTAAACGTTTTGTTAATGCATTCTTCCAGTCAGTGAAGTCAGACCAATTCCAGATGTTTAACTTCGGTGCAAAAGAGAACATGAAAAGATATAATCAGGTACGTTTTATGAGTTTTACTAAATGAATACGTTTAAGAACGCGATTTCAGGAAAATTATAAATTCGTGCTAGTCGTGTATCTAACTTATGATATCCATTAGGCAAAACAAAAATACCTGTGTTTCCGGTGACCCGACCGACAATATTTTTCGTCGCCGACCCTAATTGTTTTAGGCATACTATTAAAATAAAATGAGTTATTTAAAATAATTAATGTGCACAAACATCATGTTACTGTGATAAACAATTCTCCAAAGAAACGTACAGACGTAACGGGCGTGTAAAGGGTTTCACATGGCGTCTTGTAGCGTTTAGCACAGCTTTAGTGATTGCACTCAGCGTTTACTTTACTAGGAATGGAAACTTACTTACCTAATCGTAAACATCCAAAATTAAAATAGCACATATACTTACATAATAATTGCTATACAGTCATCCTAAATAGTAAATACAAAAAGTGTGCACGCGGTCAAATTTTTGCCTCAAAACGTGTAAGCATATCTGTGAAAAATCCACATTCCTTGCACAAAAAAAGAAAGAAAAGTAACTGGGTTGCAGAGTTGCCAATGTCACATTCTTAAAAAAAGATCTAATCATCCGCGAACTTCATGTGAGCTGACGCAATAACCTATTGGCGCGTGCTTGTTTGATCTGTGCATAGTTGTTGTTATAGTGGTGTAAATGTTAGGCAAACTGACACGTGCCAGTTGAGTTAATGCATGGCCAAAAGACACACCGACAATCAAAGGGCTGAAAGTTTTAGAATTGCCTAAAACATATTTAGAAAGAGTGAAGAAAATCAAAAAATGAGCGGGAAATGCCTCCCATATTTAAGATGTTACAGGCAAAAAGAGTGTTACACAATATATATTTACTTCTGCAAGATTGCCCCAACTCTAGTCATAAATTCCTATATTTGGCACATATAACAGCTCTTACTTCCATTATATATAGTTGTGTTTACAATGTTATAATAGCCACACATTGGGAGATAGGAGAGAAACAGCTAACTATCGTGTACTTTAAAATTTGGAATCATCTAAAATGTATTTGAACTGGTTCAGCCTAGAGATATGAGGGCTCGGTTTCGTTACCCCTGACACCGTTTGATTTTAAACTGTTCGTATATAAAGGTGGAAGTCGATAATTAGGAACATGGACAAGTACTAAATGTTAGCTTTAAGCAGGTCTAAATTGAGATACAGAAAAAACATAAATTGCAGAGCAAGTGGAACAAAGCAATTGTTTAAAGTCGTACGCGAAAAGTAGACCCATACACTATTAACTTGTTCATGAATGAATAAAATTCAGCACTAAACTGAATATGGTTGCATTCTCTATTTGTATAGCATCTACGTGAAACTTCTAAATACCTGTAATATATATATATCCAACCGACCCTATTTATTTTCGGCATGTGACCGGAAACGAAGGTATATTTGTTCGGCCTTGGGTTCATTGTTTTTATAATCAACTAGATTCATATAAGTACTTCGTTTTGTTTAGAACGATACCATACTTTTAGTCAGAGTCATTGTTTTCATTTCCCTTAAAGTCCCCCTGGTAAGTTTTCGTTGGTTTCTGTGAGTATTTACGGGTGTTTAAAGTAGATCTATATGACCGCTGGTATTCTGCATTCAGCCAACACCACCACAATACCATCCTGGAAACATCACAGTTCCTATAGCAATGTATTCCGGAGGCAGGGATTGGCTGGCTGTACCGAGTGACGTCACCAGACTTGAGGCTCGACTACATAGCGTGATAAAACATGACGTCATATCAGATTGGGAACACTTAGATTTCGTCTGGGCGACAAACACGTACGCGGCATGCTATGAGGGCTTAATACAACTGATCAAACAACAGTATAATCTTGTTTAGTAGATACTAGAGAAGAGTGTGACTACAGTACAAACAATCAAAACAATGCAACCCAAACAAGAATGACTATTATATACATCTACATAACACATTATAGTTGTGTTTGTTGTTACTGTTACTCGGTTTATCCATTAAACAACACAAAGCTAAACGGGTTTGTCGTTTCCTATGAAGGAAACAATTAAAAAAAAATACACGATAAACTTTGTGTTAATATTTTGAATAGATAACACATCATGTTCTGTAACTACATGGTTTGTAATTATTATATTAAATATATTCTTCATAGCAATGCGCCAATAACAGCAAGTATTTCAACTGTCGCTTGCTCCGAGATAATAAGTGTCCATCTATACACGGCTTACATGACACGGTCTTAACATTGAAAACAATATTCTTTAAATCGCATACCTGAGTAAAAATGCAGCTGTTTTGAATACCTCACTTTATGTATAAAACCACTATATAGGACACGTGCACGTTTGGTTTAAAATGCTGTTCGGGACATTTGTGTGTGTTTTGTTCTCTATAGTTCAATCACGCATTTCGGGAATCCAAATATGAAAACAGACTCCTTGCACCCATAAGAATTGTTGTCATGGACAACAGTAACACCATATCATTATGTACGTAATTTACTTCTCTGTACCGGCCTAATACTTGTTTTTGGTATATCTAATGAACGCCCGACAATGTTGTATTTTACAGTATGAAGTAGTCAGTCATCTATTAGGTTAATAATCATTACTGTAAGTTTGCATACATCACTTGGAACGCTTGGACTACTTTAAAGTACTCTAGTTGTCACATTAATTGTTACAGTTTATATACAAGATGTACCCCTCTACATTGGATGCTACTTTGTACATGTACATCTAATCAAGTAGGTGCTGTAATCGAACGCAATGTTATATGTAGAGCAATAATTAGATAAAACACACGCATATGTGATATACAATGGGTTTAAGATAAAGAATCATCTCCAACAATTATGTTTAGATGACCTTTAGTACTTGGCCTCGATCACACCATCATCCATCTAAATCATACGAGTATTTTGTACAATATAGACCATGTTAATTTCGTTTTCAATCATTGGGAATTGGGAATATATAAATCATAAGTACGTATTTATCACAGCTCTAAACAGTTGAATGGGCATATGTTGACCATACTTAAAAGGATAACCACAAAGTATGTACTGTTTGATATACACTTAATACATGTTGACACATATTGAGCAACATTTTCAACCAGGATATTGCATGTACGAAGGAGTGAAATAAAGAGCTGTTCTTTTTAACGTATTAACAATAAATCACGATCAACACAAACATGCAATACGTACTCGGTGTACTTTCGTTTGTGCTGTTCATTAATGGTGGAGCAGCATCGATATCTGTGAGGTTTGGTATGGAGGTGATTTCAGCAGTTGATCCTGAAGTGAACATGAATACGGTATGTTAGTATTCTAGTATTCAAACGAGTAAATGCTGTTAACTTAATTGTTTGCAATTGTACTGAAGATTACGTGTATTTAACAAATACATAACACGTACATGTATACTTCAATGTAGGTTGGGGAAACCCAGCCCGAAGTAAACATATGTTAAGTGATATGTGTATGATTCGATGCATGTATACGTACAAACGTGTGCTATTTAGTTGTAAAAAGGATATAAACGTTTACTTAAACTCAAGCTATACACAGGTGTCACGCGTTTAGAGACATGTACACAATAAAACCAGTATGTCTAGCGAAAACGGTAAAATACACACGTAACTTAATCCAAGTTGTTATGTATACACACTCCACATTGCAACTGACAACATTTCTACTGTAACCTATTACACAGACCCAGTTAATAACGAGCAAAGGTTACCCATGTGAGGATCACGATGTAGTAACACAGGACGGTTATATACTCACTGTTCAGAGAATCCCGCACGGACTAAACAATAAAAGACAAGGTGCGATTAATGGTTTGTTTTGTTTCTTCTATACCTTCTTTTTGTATTATGTCAGAAAGTGTCGTGTACGCATTCACTCCTATAAATATACCCGTTGGAGTAACATGTTCCTGATCATAGCTTATATCATTTTCGCGCTCGATATGCAGCTTCGTTCTCTATGGCATATTCTGATGAAAAGTAATACCTTTAAGTTGTTTGATTTTACCCTGTGACTTTCAAATACATACTTTTAAAAGAACTTTCAAGTTTTATAGTACATAATACAACAAAAAAACTACACGTACGACTAATCTGATACTTAACATCTCTATCATCTCACCAACAGGCGACCCCAGACCCGTGGTTCTCCTGCAACATCCATTGCTTTCATGTTCCGCGTGTTGGGTAGAAAACTTAGCCAATGAAAGTCTTGGATTCATTATGGCTGATGCTGGCTTCGATGTCTGGCTGGGGAACAATAGAGGGAACACGTACGCTAGACGCCATAAAACCCTTTCACCGGACCAGAAGGAGTTTTGGGCTTTCAGGTAAACCTTTTTATGTTGTGTCAATAGTTACTGTATTTTTGTAAGGGTTCACTCCCTTGTTTATAAGCGTTTCCGTTATGTTGATATATTACAGTAAAAGCTTTAAAAGTGTTGTGTTCTTGTATGTCAATGACAAAAAATATATGACGTGCTTAGATAATATCAGATTGTCTATTACATCTTAGAAAAGTTCAGTGTTTTGCTTACCGAAACGCGCACACTTCTTTCAAACATAAATAAATGCAATAGAAGTTTATGGAATCATAAATGTATACATGTATTTTTTATAGTATCATATTACAATATACTTGTGCAACTATAATGGAACATTACCAAAACATTACTTGTAGTTTGGATGAGATGGCACTGTTCGACCTGCCTGCTACCGTTGATAAGGTCCTTTCTATCAGCGGGGCGAAGGAACTGTTCTACGTTGGTCACTCACAAGGTGGCGCCATAGGTTATGCTGGCTTGGCGTCTAATAAAACACTAGCGAGTCTGGTTAAAGTATTTGCCGCCCTTGCACCAGCAGTACTGTTAAACGACATCGAAAGTCCTGTTCGAAAACTTGCACCGCTATCAAGAGATTTGACTGTAAATATATATACATGTAACACACATGCAAACATCACATATACAGAATTGTTCGTTCACTTGATCGAACAAAAATAGAAAAAAGTGCAGCCTATTGGTTACACCACAATACCATAAGTTACCTGCCTTTCTATGGTATTGTCATTGTAGCTGGGTTTTTTATGGTTGTGGTATAATATATGAACTTATGCACTTATCACTTATATGTTTAAAGTAAGTTTGAAGTGCTTGTATTATTAAACATCCACATTATGTTCTGATATGTCATTGTAGCTTGTAGTACAACAACAAAGTATATAACTATAAACTTTCATTATACATACAAGAAACTAGTACCCATATTTGCACTGACGATGTTGATAATTTATCTCAGGTGTTAGCCAACCTGTTTGGTATATCAGAAGTGCTGCCATATGGAGAGTTTTACAAGTTCTTTGCTAAGAATGTGTGCAACCATCAGCTACCTGGGTACTTATGTGAGAATGTCATGTTTCTCATCTGTGGATTTGATAGCAAACAACTGAATGAGGTATGTGTGCTCTAAATGTTACTATCTTCCTTTTACAAACACTATTTACAACAACAGTGTCGTATTTCAACAAGCAAAAGACAACGTTTTCCACTTTGTATATATATAATCATTTACATACTTTTTTCCTGGAGCTGAAAACGCATGACCAGTTTTAAATTGATTGTTAATCAAATGCATGCTTTCGTTCATGTTTTATAAAATATATGTACACACAATGCCTTTAGATTTATCACATGCCCATGTTGCATTTCTATATGTTTACGGTTATATACGAATTAAGGGCTAGTGGCATTGTTTTACCATAAATAAAATTACATTGTATTGTAGAGTTCCTTCAATAATTGGGGAATAGAATATTTATTGTTTCTGCGTATATGGTTATTAAAAGATTCTCATATTGTTTTTTTTGTTTTTCATAAAAGAAACTATATTGAAATGAAAGGTTTGTCCAAAATCAATAAACACGTTTGTGTTTACTTTTCAGTCACGAGTACCTGTTTACATTGGACAACATCCCGCTGGTACATCGGTTCAAAACGTCGCACACTATGCTCAGGTCTGTTATCCATTACCTTTCGTTGATAAACCAAGACAAGTTGTCATACTATTTTATTCATTCTTTTTTATTTTGCAAACATTGAAATGACGTAGTGATATGTGAAATTCAAGCGTACCGGTATAACATGACTCTTGATCTCAATTTTTCATCAATCAAATGTTATTACTTTAGCGAGAAATTTAACTTTCGTCCAATAGTATTTTCTCAGATGAGGAACATGATTGGACAATATAAGTAACACTCATGAACGATGTTGGATACGTAGCCAGCTTCACAATGGCCGATTTCCTTTAGAGAAATTACACAGTCATATTCAATGGTTGTTGTTGTTGTTGTTGTTTGGGTCCTATCAACGTGTCATAATTATAATCCTTTTGCACTAAGTACTACATGATTACTTGTATCCTTCTCCAATTTCATCCCTGGCATGTGTAAGTTAACCATATTTCTGTTTTAGATGGTTGATAACGAAAATTTCCAAATGTTTGATTTCGGACCAGACGACAACCAGAAGAAATACAATAAGGTATACATTTGCTATCTGATTTTTTCTCCTTGACATATTTTTGTCCCAAAAAAATACAGGAACATTCCGCTCCTAAGACAACACGTTGTAATGACTGATTGGCTATTAAGACCACCTTTCTATTATAGTGAACACCTTAACAATAGGTCGACATGCTTATTTTGGAATAAATGAAAGTGACCTACATGGCAAAGTTTTTTTTTTTATACCATGCTTTCCAATCATTAAACCATACTGCTTTTTATGTTGTTATAAAATAATTCATTTCATGAACTTGAAGATAAATAAATATCATTTTAAACTACCATGTATTTCTTTGAATATTTTCCTACAATACTATTAAGCTCAAAGGTAGAGCACGTAAGTTATACCGTTGTCAAATCAGAAACCATCGCGAGTGTCTTGAACGCCACCTTCTGTCGGTCCCGGTGGTCCTTTTTCAATTTAAGACTATTGCATTAAAGAGACCCCAACCACCTCCCACCACCACGCCACCCTCCCTCTCCCGTTTGTCTCAGTGGGACATTTAAAGTATACATGTAATTTATTCGTTTAATGTACATATAATACAGTCATGCATTCACGATATGCTTAAGTAAATCTACCGTTTGACTTGACCCTCCTTGTTTCAGACGACACCACCGTTATACAACCTCACGTCTATGGATGTCCCAGTTATGCTGTTTCACGGCACCAACGATTGGCTTGTAGTACCAACCGATGTGTACAGGCTAGAAAAAGAGACTAAGAACCTAGTGTCAAAGAAACTCATAGATGGATGGGAACATTTGGACTTTATCTGGGCCATGAATGCACCCAGCCAATGTTATAATGACATCATACAGGGCTTTAAAAGTTATCTGTAGATAAGGTAATGTGAAATGTGAAGTGACACTTGCTGATGGTAGAAACATAGACTGTGTTATAATGTGTTAAAGGCAAAGAAGTCCAACTCACAGATTACATAATTGTACCATATAGTAGACTTTGTTTCTTTCGTTAACATTTACCGGTGATTGTGTTAACTGCGATGTTAACTGCAACAGTCGTAATCAATGTATATCATTTTTTATCACAACATTCGATGAATAAATATAGCATAAACATACTGCACGAAACATGTATAGGTGTATATAGGTAATTGGTACAACACAAACTAAATCTGTACCATTTACGAAACGCGTCACACATACTCCCTGAAATACTCACCACATATTATATGCAATACAACTTGAAACGATAACGGCACATCAACAGTCCTTCGAAATCTGAACAAAGCTCATAACAACTAAATGTTCCACTGGAAAGTCATCCAGAATCAGGTTCTCCGGACAAAGACGATATTTTGAGACTGTGCTGTACATGAACATATAAATAAGAACCGCATCCTTAAAACATATATGACAAGGAAGATAAAACCAAACTGCAAACTCAGTTTTTTTCTTCTCCAACAACACGTAGCATAATACCGTATGACCATCACGTATATACCATTGCTTAGCGCCACATGTGATCTTAAGTTTTGATCACTGCACCAACAAAACTTATTAAACGGGAATTTTCGAACTAATAAATAGATAACACAAGGTTCTATACGTGTTTAGCGGTTGAATTAAAGGTACACTCGAGTCCAACAAACAGTCAATAAGCCTTGCTTTGGAATTCTCTAAATTCTTTTTAAAATCCTTTATTTCCAGGAAATATTTCAAATAAACACAGCCTAGTAGATATTTGTTGTGTCTAGTTATTGGAAGTCTGAAATAATGTTATGAATATTGGAAACTGAATGATAGATTGGTTCGTCAAACATGCTACCTATACGAATGTTTCTGCGTTCGAAAGACAGAGTGTATCGTTATGTTTGGTATTTTATTGAGTTGCACTGTACACGGAAATGTTCATTAATTTTAACCCCAGACCGCAATTTTAACTCAGTTACTTTTTGATACTGCATTTAAAAAAAATCATAATCTGCAATAAAACGAATCTTAGTTCCACTTAAAGATAACGCTTTACTGCGACTCCGTTGTCATGGTGACCTTGTCAGTTTTGGCATGATCGCACCACTAGGATATAATCAGGCGATGTTGGTTCAAAGTTGTCATTGTGAATCACAACGACGGTGTAGAATCATGAAGGAACTGCTAGTGGCTGTGTTGGTGTTGGGTGCTGTGGCTGCCTTGGATCGCGATGTTAGGTCTGGAGATGCAGAGGTGGACATGACAGCGGTAAGATAGACTTTCTACAAACATATCACATTTCAGCATAAACTAGTTACAATGTTTAATGTTAATGTATATGTTTGATGAACATACACTGTATAATGCGACTTTTAACGTCGGTATTCATTCCTTCATATACATTACTCTAACTCTAGGGATGAAATTGGTTCTCTGGTCTATACAATACATTCTGTCACTCTAAATCTAGGGATGAAATTGTTTCTCTGGTCTATACAATACATTCTGTCA
>ENA-OREC01002143-OREC01002143.1-marine-metagenome-genome-assembly--contig:-NODE-2143-length-10676-cov-13.139447_pt1 | contig 10676 bp, 7 predicted proteins | sample MGYA00248626_ERZ508543 | MGnify/ENA primary metagenome ERZ508543 (study PRJEB26211, sample SAMN05518279) | marine metagenome | isolation source: Puget Sound, Washington, USA | host: Bankia setacea...
TGTTTAATGCTTGAGGTGGATGCAATAACCATTGATCTTGACATATAAAAGGGCTAAATGAACATGGTTACAGCGTTTATGTATGTACAATTTGTAAACCAAGTGAAGGATCACCTCATCTAGCTGCCAAACTGTTGGGTGTGTTTTTGTAAGAAGGTCCAAAACATCACTCATCTAGGGGTCTTGTTGGCATATAATTGGTCGTTAGTGTTTGACTACCTAAGAAATGTATCTATGTTTGTATCTCATTGTCTTCTCATGGTTTGCTGGTTTAAATATTCACAATGTCTCCTTCAACTGATGTCCTTGTAAAGCTGGTCAGATAGGAAGAACATTGACAACTATTTTTAATCCACATTTTTGGGGTTAAGTCCAGAAGAAACATTTTCATTATTCAGTATCATCCTTGGAACTTGAACACCTATATGTGCAGCAAGTATTTATTCAAATGGATGTTTAAAATGATTTTTTATTTCATCTACAAACATAAGCTCATGTTCCAAGTTATAAGGATTTAGTACTGTTTGACTTTCCTAGGTTTCAATGCATAAACATTATTTGTTGCCATGATGATGTGTTGTGATGCGATAAGCTTGTGCTGGTGTGTTTATGTATGTTCTCACCCAGTGTCCATCTGATCATTTTACTTTTAATCTCTATGACGATGTACACTAGTGCAATCCTATGTGACTCGAAATAGTGTTGCTTGCATGTTGTTTTTTGGTCAATTCAAGCTCACACCCAACGCTGCCCTGATCAAGAAAGTCAATCAATATTGTCTAAGTACTGGTTGTGTCCAGGATTAAAGTGCATACAAATGAATAGGTAAGCTAACCTATCTTCACCATGCATTTCAAAGTTATATCTAGATAAATATGAATGTTTTAACTTTTAATAGATTTAATATTTGCAATATCATGTCAAGTTTAAAGTGAAGGAGAAATATGTCCATTTACTCCAGAAGTCCTAGCTGTTGTAGTTAAGGCAGATAGACAAGGGTACACTGTATGTATAACACGTATCTAAACAATGTACAGGTAAAACTTATCAACATCTTCAGAAGCAAACAAGAAACACACAACGCAATATGACATTTTTATATATTTTTTATTTTATAACTACATTGTATAAACTAAGAAGCTTGTAATGATAAAAATGTTACTTACACAGGTGCAAAAATGATGTACAAATAAAACAAACCTTAAGTATTTAAAAGCTTGTGAGATTAGGTTTAACTGAATTTAATCCAGTTTAATTTTAATCCAATATTTTCAGTGAAACCGTCATGAAGTATGTGTAAATCTTTTTATCAGATATTGTCAATTTATGATTTTATTGGACTAGATGCATCAATACAATAAAAGTAATTTATTAGTTATGAAATCTAACCCTGACTGTTGTAACATGTTAACAGGTATCCACTACTTGATTTATGTCATTTACACCTGTCATAAAATGGCTTCTGGTAAGTGTTAATGAAAAGTCCAAGAATCCTATTGAGCAATTCCAAACAGATTCATTCCAACATTGAAGAAGTATTTTCAGTATTAAATGTTTAAAATAAGTTTATGTGAGAGCTGATATAAAACTGTGTAAGGTAGGGTGACTATGTAGACTGTTAAACTTGTATAGGCCGATGTGCACTTGTCATACAAAAGCAAGTATGTCTAGTACACCCTTGTATAATATTCAGTACAGTTGTTTTAATTAAATATCCTTGCAAGAACTGCCTTATGACAACATATGACGTAATAATATTAACATTAAGAGAGTAATAGTAAAAATTATATAAATTTATCAAGTAATATAGGCCATGTTTTTAACTAGGCCTTTGGTAATTGACAAATACATGTATAGGCCTTACTTTCCACTCTTACCAACACCAACAGGGTACAGTATATGGTCCACCTCTGTATAGTATCCACCAAATGTTAACTTAGCTTTTTGTAAATTGCCATTTTATCTCACATTGATTGAATTGTGATGAGTGTACGTAGACATGAGAGCCAAGAAGTTCTACCTGAATCTTATTAGGATGACACATAGCACGGTTTTGCATTCTTGCTTATGCACACGTGTTTGTGTTTCAAATATGAACAAGTCCTACATAAAAATTGTACAATAATAAGGAAAACTTAGTATGGCATAAAACATGTAAATAATGTATGAAGTGTTCTTTGTATAGTTAGTTGCTAGTTGCTAATATTGAGCTCAAATGACAGCAGCTATGGTTGGAGGCAAAGTCTATGAGTTTTCACTGACGCTACGACCAAACATGATGCAGAACTCTGAAAAAACAAGCAAATGGCAATATATTATTTAGTAACACAGAAGTTAATACAGACTTTACAGTTGCGTTGAATCAACACATGCTATAACAAATAATGATTGACAAATGTTCAATCAACCGCAACGGAATTATAATACCTATGTAGAAAAGAAACCTTTATTTATTTTCCCGCATTAAACATTTCAATGAAAGGTCAGACCTAACAACTGAAGATATTTGAACAAGAACACTGCTCTGTTTTAGATATAAACAGATAAACTGTGACTTTTGGAGCATGTAAATATGGATCACTGCCACGCGGCCACGAGCAGTACAAACAGTTTATTAAAGAAGTCTTCTAGTAGTTTTTCGGTGACACTATTGTAATGTTTATCAAATAATTGTTAACACGGTAAATCGAAGAATTACCAACACGGTTTATTTAAAAATACTCTTGGTTTAACGAACACAAACTCTTTTTGCTTACTGAAAAATAGTTTGCACGTTGCTGTTCTGGTTTACTGTTACTGTTTATTAAAGAAAGCACTATGGTTTAGGCGTTTACCTCTAAAATCTACACGACCATCCTTATCAACATCGACTTCGTCCATCAATTTTCGAACAACATCGTCGTCACATCGCTCACCCAAATCTTGTAGGAATTGCTTCACTTCTCTGTTTGTAAGAAAAATGCTATTACTGATTAGGGAACCTCAAAGTGAAAAAGTTGAATGTACTATATGTTGTTTGTCTTCAGGGACATTTTTACTTATTTATATATTGGAGCTATGCATGTAACATTTGTTCCAAGAAAAAAAGCGGTCTTCTTTGTTGTTGAGACTTTTCAATATATTATTTAAGGAGATCAATGATTGAAAAAAAGTAAGAACAGCAATGTAAAGTCGGTCTTCTAAATAGAATGTTTTTTTATAATGTCGGGTTACAATGTCGAGTAGTTGAAGAGGATTCTAATTGGTGTTCAATAAAGAAGCAGATATTACCCTATAGTAATCACCGCTTGAACTATACACACTAGTATTAACCTTGCTTTTGTTCAAGCCTACACTTTAAGAATGCATCTATAAAGCAAGAAATACTTACGCGATTTCCAGATCACCGTCACCATTTGTATCGTATTTCTCGAACAGTTTCTTCAATGACTGACCCTTGGGTTTCATAGGCATGGCGTTGTATAGTTGCCTGAACTCTTCTAGGTCAATGGTACCACTACCTGAAAGAATAAAACATACACCTATTATCGACTTGGGATTTATTATTATCCATGAAACGGTTTTAACATCTATAGAATAATAATAGTTGCTAAGAAAATCAAACAGACATGACTGCGAAATGAACACTTTATATCCATACAGTTGTGTGTGTGTGTGGGGGGGGGGTGTTCTACAGTCATTGACATCATGCATGTACATCATATACTGGCCGGGCCTATGGGTGAAACAACAATGTACCTAGAACTATAGATCTAATAGCAAGACGTGTTTATTATCAAGACTGCATGTCAATGAATGTGCATGCTATTAACATACTATTCACATGGACATGTTAAAGATCTGACTTCTGTTATCCTGGTGAGGCAGTGTTATATCAATGATGCCGTTATTTTCAATGATAGATGAGATTCGGTCGACGTTCAGTAATATTTACAAGCGTAAAATATCTGAGCCGAATTATGGTTATCTTCAGACGGATGGATAGTGTAAGTCTCTAAGCCAAAACATAACACAGTGCAGCCACTCGTAAAACAACCCTATCTCACAAAAGCACATTTATATTACACGCACCTGTCATAAGAAACATCGTACGTTAACCTCGGTTCTGTCAAAGGCATTATCTCTGTGATTCTGATTCTTTCCGTGTTATTAGCCTTACTGAGGTGAAGTTAATAAAATGGTCTGCCCTTGTCAAATGTCTTACAAGAGGTTTGTCCTGGTTGTCATAACTGTTATTGATTAAGACTGTCCATGAATGACACCGTTTGTGGAGAAGGTTGTACGCCATGTGATAACGTAGACACTCCAACAGAGCTTGTTTTACCATTAAAAGCAACAACAAATGTCTGGGTGCGACAGAAACAATGCTGTGATTTCTTTGCATGAACAGTTGCAAAAAGAAAGTGGTCACAGCCCTTATCGGGCTATGCCTTTTGTTTCCTGCACATCTACCTAAGTGTAAACAATCATACTCGTCAAAGGGAACAGTTTCAAACAACCTTTTTTGGAAGCCACACAATAAGGTGAAACAAATTGAAATTGCTCAAGGTTAGTTTACAGTTCTCTGCGTATGAATCAACATTTCAATTTACGACTAACCCTTGCTCGATATTCATTCCTCAAACCACGATAGCAGCACACAGAAGAGTTGACATGCACATAAAAAGGTCGCCTGCAGACATTATTACGCCATTAATAAAACTTTGCAGTTCTAGATGTCGAATGTTTTGTTCATCGGTTAGATTAGGTTTAAGCATTCAGAACATTCTCCGATTAGAATAAAACAACAACATATCACAAGGACACACGAGTGTTTGCTGAAGTCATCTTATTTTGTGCGCCTTTTTGCCTTGAACTTCCAAGGTTGTCTTTTGTCGGCTCTGGAGTAGCTTTCAAATACAAACACAAAATACGACAATTCGACGCCATTGCTTTATTGTTTCAATCATGCAAACATAATTACAAGATGTTTGGACCAAAACGCAGAAACTTAATTATAAGAAAAGCCCGTTAGAGCCTTTTCGTTGCAGTCAGCATAATAACAATACGTCTTGTTCAAACTCTTCGGCAGACGACGTTTTCCAAGGTCAAAAAGTCACGTGACCAAATTTGTGGAGAGTTTCTGCCAATCAAAGGTTAAGTGCTATCTTTAGGCGATTAACAGGACAATCTCGTGCTGAAGTTACAGTATTGCCGTATGAAGAGGAAGTAGAGTGAGACTTGAAGATGATTAATTGTTCTCAGCATGTCCCCAAAATGTCCTCACCAGCGTTTCATTTCCCCACCCCAACTGTGAAGCATATCTGTAACGCCAGGCAAAGGTTTAGATTAAAACTTGCTGTTGCAATGTTTCCAACCATACGGACACTTGAATAAAAAGGGGCATGTACTTATTTAACTGATACATATAACTTTAAATTGAAACCTCCATTCCTGGGTCACAGTTGCGTTATATAATGTGTTGTTCTGGTATTGCTATATTGAGCGGATCTACAAACATTGATAACATCTCATATTTTTCATTTTTCGAGAGCACTTTAATTGTCCATTTCAAAACACGTACACACTCAATTGATTACACAGCTCGAAATATGTGTTTGAAGTCATTTAAACTAATTGTTTTGATATTTTGATAAACAATAATACTTTGATCAATCAATACCAATTGTTTTCTTAAGGTGTTCCTAAGGACTGATTTAAGAGATGTATATTTCAAAATTATTTCTGTCTGCGTTTACATGTTTACCATTTGTACATGTTCTTTTGAGTCAACTTAAGATCTCTCTCCAGATATATGATTCGTTTATGACATACAGGTACACATGTAGTCACAAACAATTGGCAATAAATCGTACTAGGAAAGATCTAAGAAACCGTAAGTAGCTCCCTTATGAAACCGAGGCTTTAATATTTAAGCTGGAACAGTAGAATATACCTTACTGCATCTCATCAGTCAACTCGGGTCTACTTTCTCATTATTTGTGTATTAGTCCGCGAACTCTCCTTAGTAGTTCATTGCTATAAAGAAGATGCCAAGATCACCAATATGGCTGGCTGGCCTCTCATCGCTGCGACCTGGGTTCGATACCCTGCGTCGGCATGTCAGATGGTCATGTGGTCAACAAGTCAGACAGGTGGGTTTCCCCCGGGTACTCCGGTTTCCTCCTACACGAAGACCATTCGAACGCAAACATCGGTGTTGATCAACGAGCATGATTAATATAAGTTGTATAACTTGTTTCGTATTCGTTGTAATATAAATAAAGTTTAAAATAGAAAAACAAATGTAATGGATAAGATCTTGGATTGAAATCCTTCGAAGTCGGAGGTCATTGGCCGTTGTGGCGGGGATGAAAAAAAACAAAAGAACCACGCAGAACCGACAAAAAGTCGAACGCTAAAAATAATTCACCAATGTGAGACCAAATACTTGTTCTGGCTCATGACATAGGTTGAAGAACTTGGACTTGATGGGGAAATATACACCATCATCTCTATGTATGTAGTTATCAACACGTATGGTATTCCAATCATACATGGGATGTTGATGAAACTACCCACAGAGATTCACGTACGTGTCTGATTCCTTCCAACAAACCGTTTATAGGACAATTTTGTTTTCGCAGGGAAGAAGGGAGAAAGTTATAGGTTATAGGCTCATAGTCATCGTTAGTTGCAGTCTGTCAAAGGTCGATGGTTTGCTGCCAACGTTGGCATTGCGACAACTTGAACGGAGTGTCAAGTTAGTTTTGTTCACGTTGCTTGGTGATGTATTTAAATTTGAATTCTAACAGTTTATATAATGAACACTTACAAGTTGCAATTCATATTTACTGTTATGGTTCCTGGTAATTGTATATACATTATAATTAGACAATATATTTAACAGCTGCGTAACTCTCCCCGTTTTATTTCCTTCTAGTGCCATCAATAATGAACGAAGTGTGAATGATTAGTAATTCAGAGGTCCATTCAGACTCCCCCGTCACTAGATATTCCATTACCAGTATTGGGACGCTGGGATACTAAATGTACTTTCCTGGAAACAGCAGTACTATCGTAAATATGTTTAAGCTAAGACAGTGTATTGTCGCTATCAGTTTTAGACCCAGTTTATTATTTCATATTGTTCTACAGCCGCATGTCCCAAATAACATCATCCGTATATTACACTAGCAGAGACCTATTTTATTAATCCTCCGCTATCGATCGTTACTGAGCGTATAAAAAGTAGATCCGTGTCATGTAGTTATTCAAACTTAGTCGACCCAGAAACGTAGCTAATTTCACTTCCGAAAGACTATTCAAGAAATGTCAGAAAAGAAAATTTACGGTACAATTTGACTATAGAATTTCAGTCATGCCAGGGCTAAGCAAAATTGAAGCGGAAGAAATAAAATAGTTCGATGAATGGCGACCCATATTAATAGAGCATGCGCAATACGTTTTGTGGTTCGATCTCATTCAATGTAATTTCAATAACAACTGCCAATGAAGTTATATTCTCTGTAATTTAGTGTACGCTTTCAGATTTGTACTTTAAAGCATTTATCACTGGGAAGATTTTTCTTCGGCTGCGAAAACCGCTTGCTTTCGATCTTCTTAAAGAGGTAAGATTTAGATGGACGGAGATGACAACGTCTTTGACACTGTATATAGTCAGGATAATGTAATACTTGTTGTTAATAGGTCTACCTTATTGATTCCGTTCTGTGAAACATTATTTTGTCTGTCACTAGATGTAAGGTTGCACGAATGGTCTGACAAGTTTTAAATGACATCATTATTTAACACTGACATATACTGTTTCGCACGAACGTATCTAGCTTTCATCATTACAATGTTCACCAAATGTTTGTAATAATTGAATGTTAATGTCAAACGTATTTCGTATTGAGATCTTTCAGGGAATAAGTCTTATTTTGTACACTTTGAATCGCTCGCTTTACTCCTCCTAAATAGAAGGCATTTATTGTGTTGAGTAAATTTGCCCAACTGCCTCATTTGTCTTCTACACCAGAAAACGACCAATCAATCTCTTTCATCAACTCTATGGTTATAATAAATGATAACACTACACCAACATCTTACAAATCAAGACTTCATAGCCTTTGTTTCGCGATTTGTAACATTTATTAACTGAAATCTGTGATAAATGAGGTAGTCTGGTTTTCGTCATTGGGTAACAATATTAGACAAGCAATAGGAGACGTAGTTTAAGGCCAAATGATGATGGCAGTTATCAAACTAATAGAATAAATGTAGACTGAATACAATACCAAACACGTACAATGTTGGCTATACGAGTATCTATATGGTAGTCTTTATAGATAATACTCTGCAGGGGCGTAGCGTGGGCAAAACAAATTGTACTCGAAATAGTATGGAAGGGTAACTAGAGTTAAGAAACTGCTAAGAAAACTTTAAAATCAAGAACGCTAAACGTTGCATTGTGAAACTATTTGAAACGATGTTTTGGAAGTTAGAACTGCTGGGGGAAATGAAAATAAGGCCGCTTTATGGTGCATTCTGATGCAATTTGAAACCATGTTTTTGGGTGTTTGAACTGCTAAGAAAATTTTGAAAGCAAAAACGCAAACTGGTGCATTTTAATACTATTTGAAACGATGAATTTTTTAAAGTTGGAACTGCTGAGAAAATGTTGAGTTCAAGGACGCTTAATGGTGTATTGTGACGCAATTTAAAACGAGGTTTTGGAAGTTGGAACTGCTAAGATTTAGATTTTAGAAAGAACGAGGCTTAACGGTGCATGTTGACGCATTTCGAAACGATGTTTTGTTTTAGAAGTTGGAACTGCTGAGAAAATTTTGAAATAAAGGACGCTTAACGGTGCATCCTGACGCTATTTGAATGGATGGTTTTATTTTTCAATTCTCTGATTAAGTATATTTTTATGCCAGACCCCCATACATCCACATTTTTATTGCTTTTTTCGCATTTAAAAGTGATTTTTTTATCTCTTTTAATTCAAAAGTTTACTCGAACGAGTAAACGAATATGCCACGCTACGTGCCTGCTCTGACAGCATAGTTTCAAGGAGGGACTGGTTTAACGTAGATCAAATATTAGCAACAACATACGTGGCGGTATGCGAGTAGGATACCAAAAACAAAAACAAAAGAATAATCTTTAGCAGTTAGTGTGACAATCTATTGATACAGACTAAACTTACACGTATTTTTTAACTAAATGTTTTTTGTTTAACTGCCATTCAACTACCTCTGTTAAATTCCACCATGTCACTGTAAATACATTATGTTATTCTATGATTCATTTTGTATATACCCATGTAATTGTTATATACAATTTCGGGAAAAAATAAATTTATCTGTATCTGTATCTGATAATAAACTACGTCTATACCATTTTAGTATGGTTGGTTTGTTATGGTGATCATATATGCTGGTAATACGGACATTTGAGTAATGACATTTAGTTGTGGATATTGTTTTGTTCACGATGAAATGTATATGGATAACTATTAAGTAATTACTATTAAACATAACAAGTCCTTTTGGTCCCTTTGGTTTTAGTTACTCTATCCGTTCAGACCCCGAGCAAACAGAGGCACTTCAATGAAAACATTTCTAAGGTACTTGCTTACCGTCGGTGTCAAATTGTTGAAGACATTTATCCACCATAGCATCATCAGGTGTCTGTTTGTAGACGACACGCAGGAGAGTTTTCAGTTCTGTCTTCTCAATCTTCTGGTCCCCATCCGTGTCAAACATAAGGAAGTATTCGGTCACTGAAACACCGTAGTGAAGTAAATATCCGCTAATATCACCACAATAGGATACGATAAAACTGGTCTGAATAGTGGATCTAAGCAGGTAGGCCCACAAAAAGTTCATTTATATTAAATTATATGTTTGGAATAAAATAAATGGTGATTGAAAACCAAGCAGATTAATGTGTAGCCATTTCCTGCAATTAAGACACCTGGAGCCCTATACATGTGATAGAGCGTGTGGAAATTTTGAATTGACAGTAAGGAATACATTTAATGTGCAGGTATTAAACTGTTGTTCAAACGGAGCAGACTACTTACATTCATCTTCACCAGCCATCCTGAAAATAGAGAAAAGACGACAGTATGAGTGTAAGGGTCATGGCAGCTAAATGGTGACAACTAAGCTTATCCATAGAGTTTACTATCGACGACCTTAACTGATACTAAATCTAAACAAAACATTGTATATTGCCTGAAAATGATATAGGTTTTTGGACCGAGGCAGGTAATGTTCAAATAGGACGCATTTACTTTATTTACAGTTTAGTACAGTGTCAGCAGAATGAGATGCATGTCCTGTATCTAAGTTTGCTAAACTGTTTGCTTTACAACCTCTCAAAAGCTGTAGTAAGTAACTATGATCCACAAATGCAATTCAGTTTCAAAGAGTTCCTGCATTCGTTTAATTAAAAAGAAGATGTTTACGAAACCTGATCATATATTTTGCATGTAAACCATTGATATAAAAGGAAATTGTTCTTTTTTTTATATATATGAAGATAGTTGCACGAGTTTAGTATAAACGTATATCTGCATATCATGAATACTAACAACCCACTTCATCGTACCTTCATCCCGGTGAATAGACGTGTATGGCACTACCTATACTATCTATACTATACTATCTATACTATCTATATAT
>ENA-OREC01002144-OREC01002144.1-marine-metagenome-genome-assembly--contig:-NODE-2144-length-10676-cov-11.764789_pt1 | contig 10676 bp, 9 predicted proteins | sample MGYA00248626_ERZ508543 | MGnify/ENA primary metagenome ERZ508543 (study PRJEB26211, sample SAMN05518279) | marine metagenome | isolation source: Puget Sound, Washington, USA | host: Bankia setacea...
AAAAAACTGCCAGTTCATTCATTTTCTTTAATATCAAATATGAGTATAATATTACTTTAAACATGTTGACCACTTGGATAATATGGAATCATTTTTAAACACAATCACCTAACAGTAGTATGTATTATGGTATTGTATGTTGTATATGTATATCAGGGTATATTATGACACATTGCTATGAACTGTCACAGCTGTTTGTTCGTTTCGCTAGTCATTTACTTAGTATTGGGCATCTCAACGTGTATTACTAGAAATATGTGTGCACGTTAGCATTGTTCATTTGTTTATGGGTCGGTGACTAAACAAGCAAATTTGAAAATTATATTGCTATGTTCCTGAAAGTTAATCATTAGTTATTGCGTTATTCAAACGTACTATTATTGTGGTTAATAGTCGGCATATAACTGAATTAATAATGAGTAATAACAGCGAGAATAAATTAAAATAAAACATACAAGCAACATTATGCCGTCTACCTTCAATTGTAGTTTACGTTAAACAAACTTTATAATACTTATGTTAACCGACAGCTCAGTTTTAGAGGTACAGAGTCTACCCTTTCGTCTCCACGGTGAATCGAACCTATATTCCTGTGGTGAGTATGATACCGTTGGGTTCATTCTTTGGGCATATATACACACACGATTACCAGATCAATAGCTGTGTTTGGATTATCAAATATACAAATGTTAAAAGTAGCCTGTCAAGTACGGAGTTTTGTTTTCAGTTTATTTGCACAGAAACCCGACGTATACACGCACATGTTTTAACTCCGTCTTCCCCTAATTCAACTAAGTACTTTCGATTTAATCAGAACACATTAATACATGCGTCTAACACGATTTTAAGTAGATCCCCGTTTTACTGTGATATACAACGATGCTCCCCAGCTAGAGTGCCAAAGAAAAGGCGTGTTCCAATGTACTAGTACGGATATACAGAGGAAGCTTTACGACAAGATGGAAGAGCTGAAGTAGACGGCGTCCTTCATCGATATGGCCGGGGTGACAGTGTTGACATATTGAAATGACAATGGCAATGCATGTCCACGCTTAGTAGTCTTAAAGGCAATATGACACTGTACAGCAAGTATTGTATGGAAACATTGACCTGACACTTTGGAATAAATTTCATGGACAAATGCATTGCAATATAGGTGTTGCATGTGTTTACACAATCTCCCATGTATAGTTGTCGTTCGTTTCAGTCTTTCTCAATTCAGATTTTCATTCCATCCGATGAACACAAAGACTAAATTACTTAGAATAGGTACACAGCAATATAGTCCCTATATATATTGCCGATTTCAAACAGTATCTTCACCTCAAATTATAATCTTAAATTTATGTCACAGCTAAAGATATATACAAAAAAAAAAATAGCCGCTAAAAAGAAACATCTAGAACATTTACGTATTTTACACAAATCTTGTAAAACCGCGAGACGTTGGCAAAGTTATATTATGCTTGTCAAGGGAGGTCACTGAGTAGGATATTGGTGTTGAAAATGCACACGTGTTCTACACTCTGTTGTAATAACGCGACAATCTAAGTCAATAGTCCGTGTAATGAATGCACGATGTTCCTATGAAATACTGATCAAATATAGTGAATACTTTTTTATTTAATGTTTAACCTTTCGTTTAAAGAACGTGAGAGCACCTTTAAGTACGTGTGTGACTACTTTATACCCGTATACCTCAGGTGAGTCTTGTTGGAGGTTAATGGTTGAACCCTGTTATCAATATGTGTAGGGGTGGATAGTAGTGGGTAGTAATACAGGCTATACGGGTTATATCCTTTACGTTAATTTTAAGTAGCTCACCTACCGTTATCATACCTTGGTATATTTAGATAACCCGAGATAAAATGTCAAACAGAGATACCCGGTTTTATCTTCATTTCGAAACACTACTACACTATTGTATATAAATTTAGATTTTGTTTAAACCCAAAACATATTATTGCTACTATAACAATAACAATACTGTAAATAAACTTTCCGAATCTGAAATAATAGTTGTTTTTATAATATTGTTTATAATGATTATAACTAGATGTGATGCGTTTTTCACCTATCACAACTTTGTCACATGAAATAAGGCAAACCATGAAATACATCATTTAGATGATTTAAACAATGTGGAAGGATATATGAAACAAACTTTCTCTATATGGATATACACTCATTACAAAAATATGGCAGAACTCTCGAACCTCTGGGCCGGGCTTCACAAAATTATGTCATGAACATTTACTCATCGTGTGTATTTTGATAACCAACATTCATTTAGCTGACTTAAACATAGTTGAAGGAGTTTAAGACATATCAATTTACCAACAGACTGACAGACCAAATGGCCACCAGACCTTGTGTCAGTAGTTGAGGTACAATAACAATAATAGTAATGAGTTTCAAGACTTGATTTCGAGACTGAACTTATTTAACAACTATTAATCTGTCATAAGGCCCTCAACTGGTAAGCAATGTGATGGATCGTTTTTTAAATTCAAATACAATAGGCCACATATAGCCCGCTATACTCTACAAAATACACGAATTATCATAAGACAATAACATGTCGAGAATGGTCTGATAATTTAACATTAAATCAGTAAATATGAAGCGATCTTACGGAATACGTTTTAAAGCAAGAAGGAAAGGGGATTATACAGTTCAGACGTAGACAAAGGAGGCGTTGGTGTTTTATAAAATAGCGATAAATATATTACGGTAATATAGGACATGTTCAAACAATACAAATGATAAAAAACACACACCTGTTAAAGTGAAGTAACCCATGTACATCCCTTGGATCATACTGGGTAGATGTAATGACATGTTAATTTATGTTTGTTGATATATACACACGCCCTTTTTTAAACATAATTACAATGCATACTCAGATCACACTCAAGAATAACTTCATGTATACCTTATTGCATTGTCCTGTGTCACGATTGAAAAAGTGTGCTGTTTTATAAAACCAAAGATGGAAACATGAGTTTATATTTTAAATTATTTACCAAGCCGTGTTGCATCTCACATACTACCACACAAGTAGCCGTTATGCAAGAACACCATACCGGAGATACTTACATCAAATAAGAGTATAATATTACTTAGTTACACAAGTCCTGCAAGTCAGGGTGTTCTACATTACATGTTGAAATCTACCATTAACAATAATAATGTTGTTGTTTTTACACAGTTCATGATTGTTAACTTTTTTATCATATGAATTTCTAGTGCGTTTAATGCCATTTGCTTCTAGTACACTTTTTTGGCCAATGACATTTTGAATATCTACATCAAAATCAAAATCATTGTCGAGGAAAGTATCACTTGTGGTGTAATCTGCTAATTCAGCTGTCTGGGAGTTGACGTCTCCATATAGAAACAACAGTTCATATTGAGCAGACATTTTACTTACTTCAGTTTAAAAAAATGTCAAATTCTTCATTTTCATAAAATCTAGAATGAATAGGAGGCACCTATGTAACACCGTATACTATGTCATGTTGCAATCCAGTAAAATGTTTACACACTTTAAGCCAGAGCACATATTCTGAGTCAGTTTCAATACAACTCACATATTTAAGTATGTCATTATGAATAAAGGCACCTAAGCCTCCAGATTTGCGTATGTACTTCTTTCGTCTAGGTTGACTTATAAACGTATACTCTGTGATAGATATTATGTCATAGGTATCGAGTTTTGTTTCACATATAAATAGCATGTCATATTGAGCGACACATTGTTTAAAGTCAGGAAAGCTGGAGCGACGTATTATACCGCACACATTAAGGGTAGCAGTTTTGAGAGTACTTTTCACAGGTGAGGTCTGCTGTTTGCTGTTTTCATGGTTAAGTTCAGGTTCAGGTTGAGGGTTATTAGTTATATGGGTTTCATGTTCAAAGTCAGGACTAGTGTCAGTAAGGGGATTTTCCGCGGGTTCGTAGGTTTTGGTTTTGTTTGGGTTTGCCCTGCGTTTTGGCTTTGGTTGTTTTCCAGTTGGGTTTTGGCTGGTCATTGTAGATGGTAGATCACTTCCCTTTGACAGTAGACGGTTCTCCATTTCTAGCATTGCGCGACTATACTCATCCGTCCTCACTTTCGGAGCTTGAAGATGCTTCACTATACTTGCTGCTATGGTCAGTGTCCACCAACATTTCCCCAGTCTTGGGCTCATTTATTACACATTCTCGTTGCATTCTCGATTAGTTCAACCCAACCACCGTTTTCATTTATCCAACAATCGACACCTCGAGACTTAAAATACGTGGAAATGCAATCCACAAACCATTTTGCCCTACTTCTTCTACGATCGTCCCCTATCCAGATGTCGAACATACATTCCGCAAAAGCCATCACGCAGACCACCCTTTTTAAATCTGTACCGAGTTGAAACCATTTAGCTACTATTTGTATCGCATATATTTTGTATTTACTGATTTCAAGCAAATTCTCTTTTGATTCGAACAAAGAGTATAGATCTGGTTGGCAAAGTTGTTTGAGCTTGGAAAGCAAGTGACTATATTCAGAAGTTACTTCACCGTACTTCTCTGTCAACATCAATTCAAGGAGTTTTCTTGTAGCCAAACATGCTTCTTTGATTGTCAAACTAGGAGAAACTGTCTATGCACAAGACAAATGCATGTCCATTTTACTTTTGTAATATTTGCCGACAAAATAGCGTAGTACCATCGCATCACTTTTGAAAAAGTTCAGCGTTATATTTATTTCCAAAACGGCACCATTCACACACATTACAAAAATATTCGAATACTGAAGAAGAAAGAAACACACATTGGCTCATTTTTTTCATTTCATTTTCAGACTCATGTTACGTACAATGTAGGTTTCGCTACACACGTTTTGCATGAACCAATTTGAGAGGGAATAGTCTAGCGCTATGTTATCTTCTTACAAAGTTTGATGAAAAATGATCGTTGGTTTTGCGTTCTTCGAGTGACAAAATATTTTGCCAAAACGGCATGTAAATAGAAGAAAAGACAGTATGAACTTCTTGCTTTCTCATCACATACAGAAACTCAATCAAGATCCTCGATAGCCAAAAATCACCAAGCAATGATTTGAGTTCAACTGACGTTGGAGGCTCTTGTTGGATTTTCTGTATATGATGAGAAAGTGTCAGTGTTTGTTTCTGAGTATCATGGAATGTTTTGTTGTGTGAATTGTAGATAAGTTGTTATATCAAACAGTTTTCTTCATCCAGCATACATTTTCTTTCTTGGCAAATACATGTCGAACTAGAACAGTATTACACGATTGAAAACAGAGAGTTGATTCACAGTTTCAACACTTTATTCAAAATCAACAACTATAACGAAAAAGTAGACAGAAACTGGTAACAGGCCTCCACCTCTAAACTGCCATCTGAAACGAGACAAGAACATATTGTGAGAAACTGAATACATACATCAATAAAGTTGATTGAAGTATAGTTTTTGTTGATTGATCGAATGTATCTATCTTACTGTGATGTTGTAAAAAGAGACACTCACCATCAAACCCGTACTCTTCATCGACCTGTTCATCCCAACTCAAATGTCTCCTCCTTTCCTCTATCCTGACTTCACTCGCTCTCACCATCACCTCTCACTCTAACTCTGCGTCCCAATCTTCATATCTGGGATACTGGACCGGCTCTGAAAAGAGAAAAAGAAACAAGACATTCAATAAAGTACAATACATTCTATGACAAGCGAGTGAAGTAAGATCAAACTACAACATCTTGACAGCTGAAAGAGAAAGTTGAGAAAAAAGTGAATGCTTACCTGTATTCTTCATCTCCTCTTCCATTATATCTCTGCCCCAGTCTTCTTTCTGCTCTACAACGTAAACTGTGTATGTTGCTCTCCAGCTGAACATGTTGATGGCTTGACGGTCAGATGCAGAATGAGCAATATTTCACCGATTCAGTCCTTTGATACTAAGCAGGTCTGCTCAGTTTGAAGTCAAAATGCAAACTGTCAGTTCTCAGAGCAAGCGGAATGTAGCCATCCACAGCAAACAATGCTCTAGTCTATCCATTAGCATTGTAAACCTGGTGATGTTAGCTGTTTGCTACGATTACCAAGATGTAGATTTATTTACAGTTAGAGAATGTGCACATCTATTCACTTATATAGGCACCTTATTGTGTTTCATATGAGCTATCTGTATACTACGAAACACATAGTAAGAGACAATTAATGATTTCTAAGGTCCGTCAGTTTGGAAAAAACATACAAAGTATACAATACACGGCTCATGATTACTAGATATGTACGAGTTTGGTTTGCCAAATGGCAACATTCTTACACATATTCAAACTATACAAATAGAAAAAAATCGCCATACGAGTGATTTTGTTTGAGAAGATAAATCGGATCAATTCTCATTCTGTCAACCACGATTTGTATTCAGCTTGCTTTCTGAACATTTGTAACACGCGATCGCCAGAATGAAAAAAGCGTTGTGCCATACGGCAACATTGCTATTCAAGCAAAAATTGTACAACAAAATCACACAATGAATTGTTTGGTTTGCTAGGTTTTATTCAACATTCCGATAGACCAAGTATTGCTACAATCTACTACATCTGATCAAGTAACGTACAATCCACTCTCCACTACATTTCAGTTGAACAGAACGAAAAGTTTGAACAAGTGGATGTCTCCCAGTTCTCTGCGGGTTTTTTCTGCTGGCGGACAATGATCAAGTTTCAAGTCTTCATCTGAATCTGAAAAGAGACAATGAGAACACATTAAGGACGATATTTAGCATATGTATCATAAACCTGAAACAATTTGCTGACAATTAAGCTAATTATGAGAGATGTAAAATCAACTCACCAAAACAATCTAGCTCTTCCATTATTTCTTCCATCATTTTATCTTCTCTGTGTTGCTTCTCCCAACCCCTCTTAAAGCGTGGATACTGGAACGGTCATGCAAAGAGAAAAATATCAGACACAATCACAAACATGTACCATACATTATATGGTATGACAAACAAGAGAGTTTGGTTACAGCGAATTTCTCCTTCACCTGAAACGACCACACATTTTACACAGTAACAAAGCATGAACATAAACTCACCTCTCTTCTTCAAGGATCTCACGATCCCAGTCCTCTCCACCCAACTGTCTTTTGAAACCACTCTTATCTTTTTACATGACTCGCCTAAAAGTTTGTCCCGATGGCTGAGATGAAGGTCATGGTTAGACGAACACCTTCATGACAGTGTTAGTGGTCAACCTTGTTTGTTGACTTTGTGTTTTATTTTACAACTGGACTGCAATTCTGATTTCAACAAAACTAGATTTGTTTCTACCTTGTTTCGTTTCAAACAAACCAACGTAAATGGCTGTGAATTCAGTTCTACCTTGTTCGTGTGTGTGTCTTTTCTGACATTGTGGATTTGACGATGTGTGAGTATCGCTCTAGCGTACTACAACTTCTCATCCTAGTCTATTCTACAACATACATTTTCAGATGAAACAAACATTGATGACAGAAAACAAGAGAGTTTACATTTACATAGTTCTATTTCACAAATGATAACATGCTTCTTAACCTTCCAACATATCTAACAAAACAACTCTTCCTCTTTTTCTCAACTTTAATCGGCAGAGTCAAGTCATTATACACTCTATCGTTGATCTCATAGAAGTCTCTTGGATCTGGACACAGGTTCCTCAGATTTTCAACGTATGACTTCTCCCCGCTAGTCAGCTCTGGTACAGTGTTGTTGTGTTTGCTCTCTTTCCCAGCCTGGTTCTCTCCACAATCAAAATTACAGTCGCTAGTACTCGAATCTTTCTCATATGTTCTCAAATCAATCGCCTTCTTTCCTGTCCAAGTGATTGTTTTAGACAGTTTGTGTCAGTACTGTCTGATCTATGAAAGTGTATACAATACGACAGTAGTCCCGAATCAGCAGATTCAGGGCTAAACGTTTTGACTGATAACGTTTTGTGTTCAAAGACACCAGAAATGCAAATTTTGAGTTCTAACAACTTTTTTCGTCATCTAACATAAATTGCAAAGCTGACAAAAAATGTGAAGTTAAAGAGTATTGGTACCTAACAGAGCAATCGAAAACACGTCCGCCCTGCTCGACTGATTCAAAATACATGGTGTAGAGACGCGAACGAAATATCATTTGGTTTAAATAGTTGATAAAAATGACGTCATAAAGCTCGCTGTTTGTCTGAATGCATCTTCAACTCGCTAGCCTGACCACATCACCGATCTGACAAAAAATAATACAATTGTGTTTTGGGTCTCTGACCGTCGTGCTGAACAGACGCATTTTCCGATTGCTCTGATCATGCTTGTTGAATGTATACAAAAGCATGAGCGAGATTATAGTTTTTGAACCCCTCTTAAAGGGGAACATAATTGTTCAACTATATTCAGGAGAAGCTACACAGCTAAACACATACAGGTTGGTTGTTTCGCATTGACAGTGAGCAATGAGAAATGGCCAACTTTATTCCAACATCAAACTCAGATCATTCGCATTTTCACCAATCAAGTCACTTTCAACACATACACGTTTTCTCTTTCGCTGTCACAGACAAAGTGTGGCGAGGCAGCAAACTTTATTAAAAAACTCGATTCATTCGCATTTTACATCGAAATCTCGTGAGTGTACACAAGGACACGGGAAACACAAAATATTGGTCTCGAACTGGGAAAAGAAGTTTGTGTCTTGATGAGTAAAAAATACTGTTATTACCAAAATACAAAGGCCATTCAGTTGCATAAAAAACAAACCCGCCCAGATCAGTTGACCAAGAGACCAAAAACGTTGTAAGAGAACCGTTTGGTGTTGCAATACTCGCCCAAAATTATATTCATATTTTTACCATGTTTTTTTATGCATTTTGTCTCTGGCAGCCGATCTGAGCGGACGTGTTTTTTTCTAGCATAGCAGGTTCACACTCGTTACAGACAAGACATCGAGATTTGGTTTATACCGAATCTAGCGTCAGACAGAGATTCCAACATTACAAAACATAATCACACATGCATGGTATAAAATGTCATTTGAGCCCGAATCTGGCTCAGTCTCCCGTTGGCTTTCGATCCGAGCAGGTCGTTGGTGGGAGACTGATAGACAGAGGGTGATTGCCTGAAGGGAAAGGAGGTTCTGGGTGGCGACAGTGCGTGCAAACTCAATGATAATCAGTCACATTGGCAGTATATTAAAAGCGGCTTTGCTTGCTTTTTTGCGAGTGAAACAGTTGCAAGCCTGTGTAAACGCTGAGCAAAGCCAACTAATTTGAAACTCTAGTTTTGTTGTTGTACTGATTAAACCAAAACCCAAACACATGTAGCGAAGTAGTGAACCCGTTAGTTATTCCGACCCTTACATCGATACACGGCGATGTTATGTTTGATGCGTAGAAAAAGGTTTCACCTTTCTAAAGCTTGCGTGTTTTAGTTATAACTCCTTGTAGTTTATAATAATGATGTAAATATGTATTGAATGTTAAAAGTACGACTAATTATTTTGCAATTTACGGTGAGTTAGGGAGATTTTCACTTATCATCGAGAGACATGTATATACAAATTGTTAAATACTTTTGAAATTACACCAGACTAAAAAAGAAAACTGTATTCGTATTGTGTTTTAATAGATCCACGTAAAATTATGAGCGCAGGATAAATGTTATTAATTGATCATCTAAAGTAAGAAACATGTTACAAAACTCTGCCTTTGGAGATGTTTGGCTTTTTCATGATACTGTAAATTTCAAATTGTTACCGTTATAAGTACTAGATTAATAGACACGTACATAGCACAGTGGCGAGAGGGTATGGTACTTTGTACATCATTATACTTGTTTAGATAATCTAATACAGTTTTTGAGCGGTCTGCTTATCTAAATCAATTACATTCTGTTAAATATAGACCTATATTGGCCAAAGTAAGACTTTATTCACACAAATTTAATATAGAAATTGATCGAAACTTTTTGAAACTGAAAAAAAGTTGCCTAATTGCACTGAAAAACAAATCCCAGCGAGTATTTTGGCAGGCCTGTTTCCAGCTAAAGTTGCCGTAAGAAAAAAATTAGTTTGCTGTTTCCAAATATTGCCATGTCGTCTGCAAACAAAAGAATAATTAAAACTTTGTCATTAATCAAAATCCCCGAGTAAGTTTTACCGTGTTAAAACATTTCTAAATCTTCTAAAAATAAAGACACCAAAATGGGTGAAATAGCTTCCCCTTGTCTAACGCCAACAGCATATCCTAAAAATCGGAAAACTTATTACAATGTTTCACACATGATTTGACATGACTATACCTATCATTTTATTCCTTGCAGTGGTTTATAGAGATTTATCAGTGGAATACAAATCAATATTGTCACTGCTCCAAACTACATTTTACCCCACTTATTGTTTAATTCTTTATAAAAGCATAAACTAAAAAGAATATTAGTTGATTTCGGTGGAAGATCGAATTTTATTGCACTCGTGGTAGGATATACGCGTTATAATAAAACATTTCCATTTCGTCAGATAGATACAGCTGAATTCGTTTAAAAAGTGCTATTTTACTGATGATCTTTGAACATAGATAGATACTTTTATTCCAACATCCAGTAAGCCATACGGCCCATGAGGACAAACACAATATTTACAAATATAT
>ENA-OREC01002145-OREC01002145.1-marine-metagenome-genome-assembly--contig:-NODE-2145-length-10667-cov-13.275354_pt1 | contig 10667 bp, 4 predicted proteins | sample MGYA00248626_ERZ508543 | MGnify/ENA primary metagenome ERZ508543 (study PRJEB26211, sample SAMN05518279) | marine metagenome | isolation source: Puget Sound, Washington, USA | host: Bankia setacea...
TCTGTATAGTAAATAACACCATGAGATTCTGTATAGTAAATAACACCATGAGATGCTGTATAGTAAATAACACCATGTGCTATTTTAACTGAAGCTGAAATACTTTCTTACATCAACTGTTGATTTTACTTACACTATTAACACAGTTATAAAAGAGGACAAAATAAGTTAACAGAAAAAGCTTTTATTTTAACTTGATGTGTTTCTGATTTGCTTCAAAGATGTGATAAGTACTGTGGAATAATTAATTTTTCGTAGACATAAACTTGTGTGATTTTCAATTGCACTTAATTTAAATTTGTAGACTCAAACCTATCAAACACATAACAAATTGCTCGAAATTTATGCTAGTTGACATTTGAATTTGTGGTGCTTGCGCACCCGTGATTTAATTCATACGCACCCAAACTCTTACCCATATTTTATCATGCGTGTTAATACACGGGTACAGAATGGTTTATTCTTAAATATAAAAGCAACCATTAAAACATCTATGACAGACCCAGAACCATAGACATATGAGAAATTTGTGTACTTAAATACATCAACAAAATGCAAGGACAATGTGATCTATGTGGACAAACCTTAGCATCTGGTGACTCATGAGTCTGTGGTTTATGGGTGTCACAAAACACATCAGTTTTCCAAGCCTCTGGATCTCCACAGTCGCAGTAACCACCACCTCCTGATGTACTCATCTGTGAATGACAGAAAGGTTCAACATATAGAATGACATACACACAGTACACACTATAGGACATACCCCAGCAAAGAAGAGGGGATTTAAACTACAGTGTAAATAAAGTTCAAATTGTAAAATGTGTTTTGTTCCCTTTGGTTACTTAACTTTGTACTTGTGCACATGTTGGTAGTTGTTGCTGTTATGTACTGATAACCATTTTGAAACCAAAGGACCCAAGCATAATCATCCTTAGTGCTACTTTAAATACAATGTGAGAGTACAGAGTCACTTTCATGATATCAAGAAAGACTAGCTTTGGTTTCAAATGCATGATTATTTAAAACATACAATTGTACTTATTAGTTGTTTATGATGCTATATTTAGTTATGTTAAGTAGGCCTTACATGTTAATTATCATGTGACATTTGCCTGTTATCAAATATCATCTATGTAGGAGTAGAGTCTCATACACTTCAATCAGGCTATTGTAAACAAATTGATGATGATGGTCTATACAGTGTGCCCAAAATGTTGTCTTTTATACAATTTCAATACATGTACACGTATTATTGCGTCAGTATTTGACAAGCAGGTGTAGAACAAACAGTTGTTTGGGAGATACGAGGGCTGGTCACAAACTATTGAGACAGGGTAAATTAAAGGGAGCATTGAAGAGATACAAACTTGATTTTACATGACTGGACACATCAACTTTATTTCTCTCTACATGTAAAATATCGATCATATGGCTATACACGGCCAGTCGCAGAGGGCATACGAAGAGCATCACCTGGAGGTATGCAGAGCACTCTTGACATCGCAAACGTTACGTCAGCAGTTTACAATGGCGTTAATGCGATTGTGACAGCCTCACTTCTTCCAAATCTACACACCATTTATTCGTTGACTTGCCTAGCTCTTCACAAAACTTATGTAGGTGGGCTGCTCCGCCTTATCCCCAAAACTCATATTGTAACCACTTTTTATTTCTGATCAATTTCCGTTAAATGCAAGGTGCTTGTTTATTGTTATTGCAAATGTCTCAAATCTTTTACAGGTTGATGTCAGATTCGTAACGGATATATCTCACGCATTGGAATTACGTTCTCTTGCTATTTCTTTGTTTTCATAACAATAACTGTTATGGTCAATATATTACTTTAATAAACAAAATCACCTGTACCCGCACGTGATGTAAACAATATAATTCTATGACCAATTTTTATGTTTACATATTTCTTTGATATTTGTCATAAACATATATATGATTACATCAAATTTGGACAACTTTCCGTCAAGGAGTGTGTGAATTACGAGCAGTGTCTCAATAGTTTACGAACAGCCATCGTACAACTTAAAATACTCAAACATAACTCTGTGTTTTGTTCTGCCTTCAGCCATGAGAACACGTTTTGCAAAATGCCTTCATATTAAAATCAAATTAGGAAAAGGTGGCTGCTCTGATTATTGTGTTTTTATAAGTTAAATCCTTACCCTGTATCTGTGTTTCTTGTGTACAGAAGCCTGGAAACATTCCATACATAACACACAAGTTGGATCTGTAGCACACTCTCTGGAAACATACAAAACAATTTGATAGACAAGTTTGAAAAAATAACTAGTGCTTCTAAACATTGTGTAGTATCTGTATTCCTAATATTGAAATGACTTAACCATATAATCCTGCATCACTTGCATACAAATTTCAAATTAAACTTTCAAAACACAAGCAAAGCAAAATCTTATGTCAATTACAGACCTGCAAGAGTACGTTGGTTCTCCTGTTTTGAAAACATGTCCACAAAGTTGAGATGGCTGATCGCTATCTTTTAACTTTTTGAATATCTCGTCTGGCTCCCCATTGCACAGGAAATGTTCAAGTGGTTTCAGTAGGTACTTAATGGCCAGATGATCTTCCCTTGTTGGATCATTTGCAGGCTGGAACACCACCAGAACAAACTCACGCCAATGCTCTTTTAACAGTGAAGAAAAGTCGCCAGTCTGATAATTCTGCTTCCATTTCTGAAATGAGAAGAAGTTATAATGTATTCACATTTTTGTTAATCATTTTTATCATTAACCTGTTATTAACAATATAAAAATCAGTAGTATTACATAATATAAATTGCACTGTGGTAAGGTGAAGACAAGCAACAAAGAGTTCTGTGTCCAATGAGATCAATGTGGCGCAGTGGGTTGCACGTCTGACTCGTAATGTGGAGGTCGTGGGTTCGAGCCCCATCAAAGGCCCCCGTTGTTTACTTGAGCAAGAAACTTTACCCTTATTGTTTAGTACTGGTTGATTCCAGGAACGGATTTGTGCGTGATTTCACAATCAAACTAAAATAAATTGAGGGCCTTATGGAAGATTGACTTAAATATCAAATAAGCCCCCTCGTTAAACATCGTCAAAACCGAAATGTCACCTCACCAATATTTCACTAGTCTTCAATCAAGTCAGTTAAAAGCCGAAGAGTATACCAGTTATATGAAAGTGTGAAACTGTGAATAGAATAAAAACTCATATTTGTTCCAAAGCGTACATTATTGTGTTAGATTACTGATTGTAGTTCCCTTTCTTATCAACATCTCTGCAAAATTACTTTAAGGCAGACAACATAGACAGGTGCTAAAAATACCTAAACTGGGTTCATCTTTGGATTTACTTGCGATCGCTGTGTATTAGCTTGAATAAACTTTTACTTGAAACATGTGAAGTATAGTCATAACGAGGCTGACCAATAAGAACCCACATGATACAGCTTCTGGCTAACATCAAACACTGACAATCGAAAAATACTTAGGACTGTTGAATGAATATATATGAATGTTTTAGATGTTTCAAGTATTCTAAGTTAATGTTAAATTGTACTGTCATTTATGTTAGGTTTGTTCTTTTGTTTACCCTTATTAAAGCGCATCTGTGATATTCAAATGTTAACCCCACAGAATTACAGATCAACGGCATAGTTACTCAAAATACAGGTTGAATAACAATGTAGACTAAATGCAATTAACACATCATAACTGTAATTAATACGGGAATGTTTTCCCGCCTATAGGTAATGAGGAGCAAAATTAAAATTTCGGATATAAAGTTACATGTCCGTCTAAATTTGATGTCAGAGTTGAATGTACATAACTGGCATAAATTTATTATTTCTTCTCATTTTTCAAACAAAATTTCACACGTTAAAATCAAGCCGGAATCAACTTTAGTACCTGGATATTTTTAAACGGTGTGTAGCGGTAGATATTTTTTGCGAATCTTGCAAATGGTGACACCCGAGGGTTGAATTGTGGGATTTACGGGAAAATATAACTATACTAGACTGTCATTGGTCAGTCCATGATTCAAACTAACATAACGACTATGACTCTTCAAAAAAAAGAATTGCCAAAATAAACATCACAAGGCTCAAATCTGCAGCTATAGTGGTTGATAAAGTAGGTGCTGAAAAAAAGGTTAAACAATATATGGCAGTAGTGAGTTGCATTTCATAATACAAAAACAGATCTAGTGTGAATCATTCAGTATGATATGATTGGTGATCCAGACTAAGTGTCAGTAATATGTTTTCTTCAACTCTCATGATTGATTGTCTTTAATTGTTTTCCCGCAATAGGTTTTACTTATTTTCATATTAACAAGAGTCTCATCTGATATTATTGCTCTTTTTATTTCCTACATAGTGTGGATCAACCGCAAACGATATGTTGAGGCAGCAGTAGTCTTTCACTTTTACGTTAACTATTTTTAAAACAAACTGTATAGTAAATGAACACTTTCACCTTCTTAATCAATGAACTACGGCATTAAATTGGATTGTTTACAATATGCAGCATGACCATAGCCATTTTGTGTACAGGTTAAACAGGCCAAATATTAGAATCAATTTTGAGCGAATTTTTTTTATCACGCTCATGTGAATGAGGTCAGTTCTACTTACCAAATAAGTTGTTTTAATGTATATGTCATCACTACATTTTATAATTTTAGCCTAAAAATGGTTTCTTGACAGCACATTAAAAACGGCTGCGTAGTTTTACGAAAATATTCAAACTCAAATTTCTGTCTAAAATTCTGTCCAGTCTCATTAACATCTCATTTGCATATGTGCGCGCAGCCATATGTATACAACAATGGCTGAAATGTGACATGTCTTTGGCTTAAGAACAGGGTCCGACAAATTTTGGAAATCTTTCATTTTCTTTTTCACCTGGTAGCCCGGAACTATGTGGCTTTGAAACCATTTAATATGTCACTTTAATTCATATACTAGAAGCTCCTTAATGATGATAGCAAAACTTGCATTTGTTTCTTTTACTCATTCAAGGACCTAATCCTCATGAAAAGTTGTAAACCTTTTGTTGCAAATGATGTTATCTATGTGAATGTGCATATATGCATGGATGAAAATTGGGGTCCGGTATTAGGCAAAGGACAGGGGTTCATTGGACCTTGAAATTAGTAATTAAAAACACACCCAAACCGTTTTCTGACCTTTAGTGTGGCACATTTAAAAGCAAAGCCTACAGTATGTGATGTTTTAGGCAACTTTACAAATCCAAACATAACAGACTCCTCGAGATCAATTATCAAATTATCTAGCTCACTACCTTTTTTGAATAACTAATGCACGACTTAGCTGAGAATAAAAGTTCCTACCCAAGTGAGTGAAAGAAAAATGTCACACGGAATTTAACAAAAAAATGTTTGTTTCTTGTGAAACTATACAGTTATTGTTATCATTTGCAAATAAAATCAATAGAGTCTACTACTTGTACATGTAATATGGAGATTGTTAGTGTTTGAATAAATGTTAACAATAATTATATATCTATTAAATATAGAACTATCACTGATGTGGATACCATATCTCGACGTTGTCAAAGGAAAACCATGACAAAATCATAAAGATAACTTGAAACTAGTTAGAGAAACTAATTTTCTCTATATGGATATGACAATTTCCAAAAGGGGCATAACTCTGGAACCCCTATGCCGAACCTCGCAAATCATATGTCATGCACATTTACTCTTCATGTGTATCGTGTATAGCAACTTGAATGTAGATGACTTGAAAACTGTGGTAAAAAAAATAGACAAAAAACAGCAAAGTAAAGACAATTTGTCACCTGTTTTCGCGATGTCGCCGTGGTACTTGAACATTGGGGAATACAGACTTAAATTGTTGACATAATGGAACGCACGATGCAAAACTTTAAATGATGATCATTATATCTTATGCATAGTAGTTTGTCGTGAAATGCATATTCACCCCCCTACATGGTTAACTACACAAAGCTGGGATAACTTCCACAATTTCATTCTACCAATAGTTTCATACGCGTCGTGAAGAAGTTCACGGGTTTTTTCTACAGACCGTATACTTCGTGAAACGTAGATATAGTCGTCTTATTGATTAAAGGTTAAGATCAATTGTTGAAATTATATCCGAAGCTTTCAAGTGTGTGTAATGATCGCAATTATAATCTCGATTTACCGACCACATGGGTTTTTAGGCGGGGAAAATGTCAGGTCTTGATTGAGCATCAGGAAGCAATCATGGCATGTTTCCTTTGGGATGTCATTATAATATACTAGCTAGATCTTTAACTGGTGAAGAGAATTCACTAACCGTTCAGTTTTACGTGTATTAACTAAGTAAAAGGATTACGTATGGCAACGAACGTCGACACGCAGTGTTAGTTGAACATTAGACGTCGGTAAATTTGGGTATGTCTTTTACTTGGCTTAAAGTAATTATTCACAATGTTTGACAATCAATGGTTAATTAAACAGTTCATACTTATAGTGCGTTAACATATTACTGTATGTGCACTTACGATGTGTACACAATGAATAGGACGGTCTGGTAATTCGCGTGAATGGTTTGGTGAAAAAACTGACAGGCGACTGACTCCGCCTTGATATAAGATTTCTGTCTACCTGTTCGTTGATTGGCTAACGTAACTCGTGTGACTGACAACACGTTATCTGCTTTTACACTTGTGATACGTGGTGTGTAAGATGCTACTGTGTATTGAAAGCGTGTTGACAGATTGTATATGCGCTGCCAGTCAGAATGATACGAACGCCGGGCTACTGAAATTGGATTTTCGAAGGAGCCCGGCCGTCAACTGATTTAAAATGTTGGTTGTCCGGGCGATTTTTCTGGTAGCTCGCGGGCTCCGGGCAGTGGATTTGTCAGACCCTGAAGATGATTTAAAGAATGTCAACGTTGTTTTGTTGTGCTCATTGATGTATTTTGATCTGCTCTTTCAAAACAACTACAGCGCGTTTCCAAAAAATATTGATTTAACTGAATTTTCGGCCTATGAATGTTCCGACATAGGTTTGATGTCGGAACTACGCTACCTGTTTTTGAGCTAAATGTGAAAAAAAAACGCATTTGCCCAACAGAAAAATAACTCAAAGAGTTTTCTTTGAAGAACTACAGTTATATGATCTGCTAGGAAAACATAAACTAGAACAAAATACAGAAAGTAACCAAGCGTGTTCAGTATGCTTAAGACTATAACGTATGTACATATAGGGTTCAATTTATAATTAAATTTTGGATGACAACTTTGAGAGTACGAGTAACAATCACTAGCAATTGATATCGCTACGGATTGCGCACAGCTGACAGTGAATGACTTAGTGACACTGCTCGCTAGTTTTGCGAAGGCCAGAGTGTCAAACTGTCTTCACCGCCTCTGATAGAAATCAGTACACGCCTTCAGTTTCTTTATACCTCAACTAGTGCCCTCAAGTTAAATGTAAGGGCAGGCAGTTTACTTCTCGATGCCATCTTGTTAGTTTTATTTTCGTGTATTCATCTTTGCATAATTCGTTTCCGCCATTCTTCACTGGCTCTACGGGTAGTTTCGGACTTATGAAATATCGCTGTATTAGAAATTTTGTTCACTATCGAGATACAATATTTATTTTTAGGTGCAATCAAACATTATGCACACATATTTATAATCATTGGATTCTTTTTTAATAATTAGTGGTTTCGTATACAACAGGTCAAGGCCAAATGAGCTCATCAACATATTCACTTCCGGTAGAAGACATGAATGAAAATACCTTTTCGTTGTGAAAGAAACTCCTGTGGGCAGTGAAACACCGTTAGAGATAGCGGTGATAGGCGAAGGATAATAGAAACAAGGTAAACTCATAGGTTTATCATTTATCTAGCATTTTTTTGTTATTTATTGTATCCTTTTGTGTAAAAAATGTGACCATCCCTTTTCCAAATGGTTTCCCACGATTGAATGAAAGTGAGACTGATGAACAGAGAGAACTAACCTAAGGCCATTCATTTAAAAAGGTGTACATACTAGCATATACTGAACTGCTGTAAAGAAGTTTACATTTGTTTCTTCATTTATGTTTGAAATCTGGTAGACCTGTATGTTTTGTAAGATGACCAACTGTTGTTTCTGCACACTGTGTTCAACTTAAACTCTTGTTGCTGCAGGCAGATCTGGAGTGTTGCTGTTTGGTAATTTCAGCATATCATTGCAAACATTGGTTAATGTCCAACTTTGTCTTCACATTTTTTTCTTATCAGAAGGGGCACCTTGTCCTGTGTTCACTATGTTGTTATGTCTAGATCCCCAGTAAGGATTTGGCACTACTTGAAGATAGAGGCAAGATGGCCCTTATCCATAATGGCCTAGCTTTTAGATCCGGATATATTTCCCACATTGTCTAAGTGGTAAAGAAAGTTTTTTCTATGGACCATTGTAATTTTATATGTCACTTGTCCAGAAGAAAACTGAATTAAGTTACAATTTTATTCAAAGTATACATGTGTAAACTGCTGCTGTTTATCATTTTATTAAGTATCTGCTTGTTCAAATTATTCACTCTTGTGCAAAAAACTTTTCATAAAGATTGTATTTGTCATTCATGTTGGCATACTAAGAAAAAAAAATCCTGCTATGACAGAGGTTTGCAATGCATTCTACAACACTTTCACACCTTGGCCTCTATTGATAAATTCATACTGAGCCGTCATGGGTTTCTGCATTCTTTACTTTGCATCTGTATGAAGCAAAGATAATAGTGTAGACAACAAAGTAATAAGAAGAAAAGAGTAGGAAAAAGATATACAGGTAATATTGGAAAAAGCTGCAGACAGAAAAAATATTAATCGTCAGTTGTGAATAATGTTTTTAAAGTTTTTCGTCATATAATAATACATGTACAATTTTTATGCTCCACGAAGGGGGAAACATATAGTCACCGCTTTGTCTGTCTGTCCATCCATCACAGAAGCTTGTCCGGCAAATAACTTTAAAACTACTGTTGCCATTTAAATCAAACTTGGTAAATGGATAGATAGCAATGAGGGGAAATGCTGTGCACAATAACCATAATCCTACCCTGTATATTTACAATGTTATCTCCCCTTAACCATTTTTCATAATGGAAATGTGTCCGGGTCATATCTTGGAAGGTACAAAAGGGATTAAAATGAATCTGGGTACATACATAGATGTTAATAAGAGGAAGTGCAGATGACAAGAACCATAATGCTATCTTACATTTTACTTGAGTTATCTCTCCTTATTACTTTTCATAAAAGGTGTTTTTCTTTGTCATGTCTTAGTTTACAAGTGGTGTTTGATTACAAGATCTGCCTTTTGTAGACAATAGGCATTTGGGGAGCATTCCTCGCTTCCAGCGATTTCCTTGTTTATGTAGTTTTAAGATGTATAATGTTTAATGGTACATAGTTCTAAGTTCAACAATATTACAACAAATAATGTGAACACAACATTTATGTATTAACAGTGTAACATATGTGTAACTAATATTCTTACGGTTGAACATGTCTGAAAAAGGCCAACAAGGGCATTATCACTTGAGAAACATTCAGTTCTTCCATCTTGCCACATAGCTTTGTCTGTATAGTCTTTAATACTGGTCACACACCCTTCCTTTAGTGCTCTAGCAGAGGATATTGTTGTAGTATACACTCTGCAGTTTTTCTTCCATGCAACATAAGCATTGAGGTGATTGGGACAGCGTGAACTTTACAAAATGCAGAGCACAACCATAATAGAAGAATTTATTTTTTATCTTCAATCTTGTGTAGCCTGTGAAAATTGTTAGGTCAATTTTCTTAAAATAGCATGTTTGTTCCCTTTATTATGCAACATCTATATTTGTCATAGCAAATGTCAATTGTGCATTTAGCTAGTTGAATGAGTTTTGGTTCACTCTTTTTTATCTCAGAAAACAAAAGTAATGATGATCAGCTCAAATAAGCCTGTACAGTTGCTTGAAATTGCCATCATTCATTTCCAATGACAGAAAATGGAATTAAGTAAAATCAAACAGAGTCCTTTCTCAATGGGGGACTACCGATATACAGAGTTGTCCTATAAAATTACCTCCTTTATTTAGCACACCTGCTGTCTGGGTAGTTCCGGTTTGACTAATATGTAGGCTGATGCAGGACTGATGCCATTTATATCCGATTCTTATCGAAATATTACAACAAAAATCCCTTTAATACATTTCAATAATCTGTTCCTGTAAATATTCCTTGAGACAATTAAGCCACATGTAAGGCGTGTCAAACATAATTACTTTGAGTTATTTAAAGAAAGGTTGACCAGTAGCACATAGAAAAGCTACCGACGACAAAAGTTTGATTAAACAAAAATCGTCGCATGTCTATTTTGTCAACTCAACTACAATGTTGATTTTCTTTTTCATACGTAAAAGGTTAGCCATGTTTACAAATATAAATAAAATATATTCATAACAAATGCTTATTGTTTTTACCACGTATATTTAAAATGACAATGGAGACAACCAAACTATAATATGACTTATTGTATTACTGTTGATTTCGGAACAATCATGTTAAAGTGTAAAAATCGCGTCCGCATCGAGCATTTATTCGATAGAAAATCCTTACTATCTTCATAGGACATGTATTGGGAAAATCAACC
>ENA-OREC01002146-OREC01002146.1-marine-metagenome-genome-assembly--contig:-NODE-2146-length-10666-cov-13.658797_pt1 | contig 10666 bp, 5 predicted proteins | sample MGYA00248626_ERZ508543 | MGnify/ENA primary metagenome ERZ508543 (study PRJEB26211, sample SAMN05518279) | marine metagenome | isolation source: Puget Sound, Washington, USA | host: Bankia setacea...
GTTTCTTGTATGATTAAGTACCCATAGTTGTATGTACACACTAAGGTTTCTTGTATGATTAAGTACCCATAGTTGTACGTACACACTAAGGTTTCTTGTATGATTAAGTACCCATAGTTGTATGTACACACTAAGGTTTCTTGTATGATTCTAAGATGAGTAAGATATAAAAGTAGGTTTCAATAATGTGATCTTAACTTTCAAGCATTTGACACCACGTCTACCATGAACAATACTGTCTTCTGTCCATAATGCTCATCTTTGTTTGGTAAATTCAATATCCAAATATATACATATGCCACAATCTTTTAATCAGTACGTATTATACTTTTAAAATATAAGTTCATGTAAATAGGCTACAAAATGAATTCATAAGAACAGTGTTATTGTTTCATAAATAAATTATCACCGAAGATGTAGTGGCACTGAATTCTAGACGGTTCACTAAGCTACCTCAGTGTACCACTTACTCATAAATATAAAGATGTTCCCAGTCACAATCTAACTTATTATATAGTTAATGATGAAGATCACCTCTTGAATTCTAATAAACTGCTTCAATAAACTTCACAATGCTAATTTGTCTTTTGTCCCTGATTAATTCCACCCCGTTCCAGTAGCACATTCTATATACATTTGTGACTCTATTAAATACCCATAAATGTGATAGAACACATTAAATCATATTGCCATCTTGGAATCTTGTGTCTCGTAGCTTTAGATTTATAATTATGGGGTATTTAGTAGATCCTGCTAATCTGGTATGCAGACAAAAGGGGCCATAAAACATGCGCTTGTTTTAAGATATAGACTCAGGAATAATGTTCTAATTCTTGTATATCACTTCTAACGAATTAGTTAAATCTGATGAGCCAAATGTTGATGTTTTCCAAAGTGTTTTAGTAAATAAATGGCTTGAATTGGCTTAGAATTTAATTATTGTCCATACTTCACAAAACGTTGGCAATAGATGATATACTCAACATGCTGCAAAAATCAAGACTATTATAACATGTAAAACCTGTCTGGTAGCCCTAATGTTGTCAATTCACTGAAAACGTTTGAAGTATTTTTGTTATGTTTATAAGTTACATGTCACAGAGGAAAAAGGGGTACATGCATTTTCACTACGTCTTTCACTGAAACTTTTGAAGTATTCGGTCTGGTCATGAGTATCATGTCACTGGTAAAAAAGTGTATACAAGCATTTCCAATCTGTGGCAGCTAAATGTTATAGCTTTAAGGGTTTTTGTGTGTAAAACACTTATCTAGTTTAGTCTACTGGGAGGTGTAAACCCACATTACATGGATATTTATTGCTATTCTGCACTTTTAATAGTTTGTGCAGAGAGAGTGACATCTTCATTTTGCATTTAAGTTATATATCTCCCCCACCCCATTTCACTTTCTATAACAGTTGCTGCAAAAACTGCTACCCCACGTTCTTATCAACATCCATGGATAATATATGTTTCCCCTCCTCCTAATCACGAGTATTGCTGCAAAATCATTTATATTTGTGAGCATAAGATTTCTGGTTATAAGGTTGATGTTTCTTGATTTCAGCTAGATGCCAATTGTAAAATAATTACGATCATGGATTTTGATTTTCTAAAGGAACAAAAAGGAAAATAATCAAAGAATTTTAATTTTTCACATAAAGAAACAACATGTATGGTTTACTGAAAAATCCACAAAAAAGGGATCAACAAAAAAATTTCTTGTTTCTCGGTATTTGCTTTCTTTGTAAATAGCGGGGGATGCAGACAAAACTCATGAACAAAATGATATATGTGGATTATATCTCATGATAATTTACGTCTGCTGCAAGATGTACAAGCAATCACCACTCAAGGGGAAATGAGGAAAGTGCACATAAAACACAAAACTGTTGCCACGGTGCAAAAAATGCAAAAATGACTTCAGCAAAGCGGCAAAAATGACTAAGGACTTTGTATCTCGGCAACAGATTGGAGACTGGCCATAAGCCAAGCACCACTCTTCCCTTGGTTATTGCAGCAGAAGATAGACACCAGATTAAACCCAATGTTTAGCCAAGTAACCCCATGTCTTGAAGGAGCCAGGATAATAAACTAACACCTGAATACAGTTACCTACTTCAGTAAAGCATGAGACAAGCATTTGTAACCACTCTAAAACAATACCCCAAACCTACCACTTCTCAACTACTGTATCTCCTACATACAATTAGTAGCTCAAGAGATAATCTACAAAATTATCTACAATCTCGAGATTTTTATCACCAACTCTTTTACTAGGACCAGATGTAAACAGAGAAATTTACTATGTCACCAATTTCTTATATGAATTAGATTGCTATCCCTTACACTTCTTATATCCTTTATCTTTGGCTCACACTTTAGATTTCTTTCAACTACATAATGATACCAGCAGAGAAAATCTGGAGATAGGTTCCTTTGACATTTCTTCTAGTTATAAAATTACTACCATGGTTATCTAATACTTTGGTGAGCAAATTCAGCCAAACACAGGAAAAACAGTAAAATGTTGTCCAAGAGGAGGTAACTGTTCGTCTTTAGAAAATAAAACGTCTGCTTCAGACCAGAAATGAAAAATACTAAAATTAAGTTCTGAAGTCACTTAACATGTCAACTGCAGACTCACCTGTCCATTCCTGTAGACTGACCAGTACAACCTCTTTCCCAGCCAGTCAAATGCCACACAGGTAGGGTCATACACAAAGTCCAGCTCCTTCATTTCTGAGGTATCTCCTCTGTACATGAATAAAGCTCGATCATCATTGGTCCAAAATAACTTGTCTCCGTACCAGGCAAGATCTGAAATATTGTTACAAATAATTCTGAAATAATTCCTTCCAGCCCCACCATCATCTTCCCCATCATCATAGACATATTTAGAAGCAGATTCAACAAAAGTTAGACTATTTTGATACTACAATAATGTTTTGCTATTAAGACTTGAAACCCTTTGAGATCAAACGAAAATGAAAATAATTTAGAATTGCACATTCTTATAATCAAAACTCCATCTTAATATTGAACTGATTCTTACATCGAGTGATTGAAAGTTGTCCTGATCATTAACCTGTTGTACTAGATAAACCATTATTTAAGCTGTTGGAGCCATTTAAGAGGTGAATACCAAATTGATTCTTTTTTCTTTTTTATTTAATAGCACTAAGAGCATATTTGCTTTCACATTTGCTTTATTATCACGTATTCTCAAATCAACAACATCTCCAGAATCAGAATCAACATATTTGGTTTCATCTCTTTATGATAACAACTCTGTGACTTTTGTAACTAAAGAATTACTCCAATGATAACTTGTTTGTTTTTGTTGTATGTTTTTGAAATGCAAGTAAAGATTTAAGGACATAGACCTAAGAGTTGAATGTGAAAGGGCATCTTTAATCAATATCATTTAGAACCCTTTAACTTTCAAACCTCATAGTGTACGTTATAATACCTCTAACACCGGAGTTGATCAGTGAAGTCTTGGTGAGAGTCTTCACCACTTCTCCAGCCATGGTCACTTCCTGCATCTCCCAGATTTTATACTGTGGGTGCTGCACGGCCACGATCAGGTGGGCATCATTTACGTCTACAAAACACAATATACAGACACCCATCAGTAATAATAATAATATTAATAAAGACTTATTTCATTACAACTTTAGATAAAAACGACACCCTTAAAATCAGAAGAATAATTATCAGCCCTATATAAGATAACACAATAACTCCCTCCCACAAAGACACCTTGAACATTTGAGAATTAATATTGTATCATCAATAATCGAAGGTATGCTTTTTGTACAAATGTATTATATGTCCAGTGTATACATGTGGTAAATCAGTCTGTAGAACTTTAATGACATAGCCTCCTAAACAATGTTTTTAGGCAAACCTTCTTCCTCACAAAGATTTAGGACATAAAGAGAAATTTTTGGCTAATCATTTTTCTTTATTATCTCTCAATTCTACTTATGAGTAGTGTGTATTGTTGTTTAGTTTGAGTTCTAATATAATGTACATGTGCATTTTGAGGAGTGAAAGCAAAAGGGGTCTATGTGCTTTTGAATAAAGAAGCAGACAGAACCCTATAGCAGTCACCTCAAAATCTTAATTTTAAAAATCTCCCCATAAAAATAGTTTTACATTTTTTTGGTAGACAATTTAGGGGTCAATGTACTCCTCTTGCCAGAGACACGATGAAAGACATTCAATATTAACTCTGCAGAAAAATAGCTAATGATTATGTGAAACGTCATTGTATCTAGTAAATTGCTCGTAATGTATTAACCATACACACATAAACGATCAGTCTCTCAGATAGCCTCAAAACTCTCACTATATTAGTTCACTTACCATAGTTGTACAATTGTGTGTGAATTTTTATAGTAGATTTATCCTCCAAACATTTCTGTCTATTGGTGTTAATTTAATCAGGCAACATGACACAAACTTCAGACTTACTTGTGTATATATCTTAAATTAGCTTGATAAAAAAAAGACATGATAACAGTCAAGAACTATTCCATAATTACGGCCATTCATAAAGCTGCATGTTGTTCAATACATTAAAATCCCTCTGACCTTGACCTCTTTGGACCAATAAAAAGTCCTGAGATCCTGATTTTAATGGGTTATTATGTAGGAATAAGGTTTTAGTAAACTACAGAAAAAATGCGATGTTATAGAGGGACCGCTTCCTCGATAGCCTAGTGGTAGAGTGCTGGCTTCGAGTGCGAGAGGTTTCAGGTTCAAACCCCAGTCAAGGACCGCGTCATACCAAAGACGTTATAAAAATGGTACCAGTAATTTCCCTTGTTTAGCACTCAACATTAAAAAGGGAAATACTGTCTCTTCTCAAGAATTAAGATAGGACAAAAAAACAGTAATCAATATAATCTGTGATAGAAGTCGGAGGTCATTGACTGTTGTGGCATGGATGAAAAAAATCGAATGACCACACAGAACAGACAAAAGTCGAACGCTAAAAAAAAAGTATAAAGGGGATTTCTGTATAGAAGGATTCTGGTTTGGAGCGGAATTGGCTATAGAAAGAGTCTGGCTTAGAGTGGAATTTCACTGTACCTTGTTTCAGAGTCCTTCCGTGGAACACTCTTGACCAGGGTCCATGTCCTGCGTTAGACCTGCCACGAACTTTGACCTCATATTTGGTATCAGACTGTAGGTTTGATACCTCAAAGTTCAGCTCTGATGACGTGCTGAGCATCTTGTTGTCTGAGGTGGCATCTTGTACAATATAGATGTCGTATTGCCAGCGGTTGAATGCACCGTCACCTAGGTAATAAAGATAAGATAATACAACTTTCCTATTCAGATAGGTCCTAAATCACATACCAATGCCAACAACATTGCTCAACATTAATCCTCATAATTGTGTGATTATCAAAATGACATTGATCTTAATAAAAAAATACATACTTTGAATTTGAAATGTCATTGGTAATTCAATTATTATTAGTGGGAGATGTATTTTATGGACTTTGTAGCATATCTAAACTTTGAACTTAAATCTCAATGTTAAATGCAACCATTGTTCAACTTTTTCTGGAAGTAAACTTATTGAATAACTTGAACCATATTTATACATGTTACCAACATAAAATAGGTAGCTTCTAATGCTCCGAACAAAGGCCACTTTTGTAATTCCCTGTGGCTGACCGTTGTAGACAGTTTTGAATGTACTTCAAATTTGGTAAAACTTTACCAACCTTGAAATGTAAGTTTAGCTGGTGGTTTCCATCTGATGATAGCCCTGTCTGCTGTGAACAAAACTTCTACATCCTCTGGAGCATTCAACGGAACTGCAAAATGAATCGGCACAATATCAAATACTGGTACTAAATTAAAATTAAATTCACTTTATTGACAAGTTAATTGCATGGAATTGAATTTTTTTACCATACACTGATAATGATGGCTATGCAAAACATGGTTTATTTGATTTGACTTTGTTTTCTTACCAGGTAGAGGTTGTGAGCCCGGGTAGTATAGATTAAAGCCTACAAAGTGTTTCTCCAGGAAAGCCTGTGTGTGATGATAGTACATCCTATGGTTAGTGTCCACTTCCTCCCCAAGCACCATTGAACCGTTCGTCCAGAAGTACTTCCTGTCATAGTGCACAAGGCTGGAGAGACCGTAAAAATGGGCGACCGCAACTTTTCCCATCCTTGTGTCTCGGGGGCCAGTGCCGTCCAGGTAAGCAGCCATGACAGTATTGAGTGAGTTGTTAGGGTAGTACAACAACAGATTCTCATGGTCAATTGTGAACGTCTTGATGTTGCCCTCGATGAGGAGTGTAGGCGAGGGTTCTCCGGTGAGGTCAAAGTCTGCAATGTCCACTACATACAGGCCACCTACACCCTGGTATGGCTTGATTGTGTAATATAGGTAACTGAAAACATGCAAATATATCAAATTGTATTATTCAAGAAATGCTGTAAATCTGGCATCTCACTTCACTACCTTCCTCCATCAATACAGTACGTTAATCCAAAACATGGTTTCAAACATAAATTTGGATGATTTGTTCAAAGTGTATTACCTATGAGAATATTTCATGCTGTTTTCGTTCTGCTCTGTGACTTAACTGTACTTAGGTGAGGCAAGAAAGCATTGCTTATCCCCTCAGAAGTCTGTAGAAACAGTTTGAATTCTCAGAACATATTTAGCATGATCCGCTCTTATGCAATTGTTCCTGTGGGCTTGCCATACATACACAGTATATTAATCTACCATAACTGGGAGAGAATTATCCAGAAAGTATGACAGTGCCAAAAGAAGAAGAAAGTTATGAAGAGGAAGTTATAAGGTGTGTCCTAGAAAGCTGAGAACATGTCGCAACATAAAGTAACGGCACAAACAAGAATTCAATAGGGGCAGAATAGCACAGTGGGTGGCTGGCTTGTTATAGGTCAGTCATGAGTTTTGACACCAATGAAAAGTTCCCATTGTTTCCTTGAGCAAGAAACTTTAGCCTTATTGCTTAGTACAATTTGGTTCCAAGAAAAGGTTCGAGGGAGATTTACATAAACAAAACTTGCCAGTTTCTCATTGGAACTAAAATAAATAAGTATAAAATAGACAAATTCAATAAAAAGATTGAGTAGTCTAGTGTTCTGCCTATAACAACATATACTATCCTCTGAGTAAATGAATAAATCCCTACCCATTTAAAGGATCCACCTTCACTTCTAGGGGCCTGTAAGGGATCAATTCCATTGCCACCGTACATTGGCTGGAATCTGTCACATGACATCTGTAAATCTGAAAACAAAGGTCAGTCAAGGGCATTAGTTTATCATAAAATAATTTTCTCAAAACAAGGACAAATAACAGTTAATGTAGTTCGCTAACACATTTATTACCACAAATTATTGAAAGAGAATCTTTTTCTATGTTCTTATTTATCTCAAATGGTAGCTTTCTGAGAAATGATAATCTTTATTTCCACTCATATTTTTGCCGTTCCTAGTACTTTCACGCACAGAATGATAGTAATAAGCAAGAAAATAAGTGTTTCAATAGTCCATCTATGGTTGAGCACTATATGACATGCAGAAGACAAAAATGATCTGTAAAAAAAAAGGCGGCAAATAGAAAAAAGGTGGGTAATAAATACTTGTTTTATTACATTCCCAGAAACAATTCGTAAACTCTCTATTTGAAGAAACATGGCTTATTAGGTGGCAATTTAGACACGTCAGTTTCTGGTTTCTCGGGGGAAAAGGACAATTAAATATATTCCAATAAGGAACACAGTGATCATTTTCTTAATATGTCTTCATTCTCTAGATTACAATTTAAATATAGATTTCCCTAGTATATTTGAAGGCCAATTATTATGATATCAGGCTATACAGTATTGTGTTCTTTAATTCTCAAAGACTTTGCTGGTGGTAAAACTAGACCAACCAGTGAAACAAACTTGAAACGAACTGGAGGAATCACACACAAAGATTCATTGACAACATCAGTTTAAAGGATAGCAAATATTGGGACAGCGTGATCTCACCTTTTTATTGATGGCTTGATATGTTTTCAATAGTTTTCTTATTAGTTTTATGTCTTCAATAATTAGATAATCAGGTGATTATTATGCAAACAAATCTTACAATATCCTTTTACAGCTGACACATTACTTCAAGAAAAACAATTTTGATCATGTCCAAACTTCCAACTTCTTTTCAAAACTACTAAGCATTGATGTCTGTTTAGGAATATGGAAAAAACCTGTCTAAAGCACAGTAATAGAGACAGGTCAACAAGCTTTTAAAATATAGTGACAATGATTGCATAGATATATTTGCTAGTTACACCATCACCTACCCTGTGTCCATCTGCTATATACGAGTGATTGTTTAACCAGTCTATATCGATGGCAGCTGGTTGTGACAGCATAGGATACACATCATCATCATGTATTGTACCGTTGATATCTACTAGGGTGACACGTCCACTGTCGTCTGCTACCAGCACCAGTTCCTTACTCACATGTACACCCACACCTAGTGGAGATAGAGATTACACAACTGTACATTGAGGACCAAACTAAACCTGTCTTGACAATATGAAGATATGTTTTCAGTTGTTTTTAAGAAGTCTGTTCATCAGCTCAGGATGAAATAGAGCTTTCTGTTACTTATGCTCTTTGAATATCTTACGTTTTTCTTCATATTTGTCAAATTTTCTTTCATTTGATCAAGTATCTAACAAAAAGTATTACATATGTTATTAAAGACAAAAGTAAAGATAACAAACAAATGTTTTTGAATTCTTGTTTTTCAGACAAACTTATCTAAACACCTAAACACGACATTGAGCATTTGCACATCTGTGTATCTTGATAGTTAAAAAATATATTAGTTTCAGAAAATAATCAAAGGAGATTTGTTCTTTACTATGACAGCCTGCGTGAAGAGAACATCTATAAATAGTAGATTTATTGCCTTCTATACAGCTAAAGCAGGTTTTACTATCAACTAACTATCACGGAATAATGAAATAGTAAAAAAAACATCGTACTCTAGTAAGTAATTAATAAATTCATCAGCCAAAAAAGTAATTAAACAAATACACCAAAAACAGCTGAAATAACACAATAAGTACACTAAAGCAACACAGTATACACATAAGGCCTTACGAAATGAATGTCAAGAAAATGTGGGAAAGAAATAACACAATGTCAGTTTCACAACAGTTCATACAAAAACCATAGGAAAATACATGCAGAACTCGGCCATTCATTGATCCTGGCGGTTGATGTATGGGTTATACACTGGATGAGGTAAGGTTGTAATAATGGCTGATTGTAATTAACTCCTTCATTCACAGGTTTCCAAGGTACATACATTGTATTGGATGTGTTTTAACATGAGGCTACACTTTTCAGAATTCAGTGTAAAGGATTGTTGGACTTGTTAAAATACAACAACCTTAAAGTTTTACTGTTGTTGTTGAGTCTGTCCATATTTGTGTTACATAAAGTTTACACTTGTTAGCCTATGTATTGTGCTAGACATTTTCTTAAATCTGTAGTATACTGAACCAGATAACATCTACACAATGTCCTGGGCAGTCTAAATACCTATTTTGCTTCTTCATGTTCTTATATATACATACATTGTCTAAGTTCTAGATACTAAAGGCCCCTAGAAAAATATATACTGATGTAGGAGATAGTTCACTGTTGCTCTTAGACTAGTTCTATCATCCCATTAATAACATTATTATGTTTACTTTAAATTCCCGCAGCTTATTCTGTGACAATTTACACAATGCCAAATGCATCTGTTGAGTTTTCAATACGAATCTCCTTCACTGTTTTCAGGCCACATCTTGTCTTGTCATATTTATATACACTACATAATTACATCTAAATATGCCAATCAAAGCCAGCAGGTTCTCCATTAATTGTCTAGGAATTATAAAACTGCTAACATTGGGAAATAAAGGATTCTTTTGTATGTCCAACAGAAAGGCCAGAACGCAAATAAATTGTAAAGCATGCAACTTTAAAAAGTTCAGCTTATTTATGAACAAAATACATGTATGGACAAGTATTTTAAATTCATGACTAAACACTTGATACCATAACAATCACCCTTTTCACATTTTCATAACAGGGAACAAATTTCCCGTTGGACAGATAATTTAAAAGGGCATTTCAATGATAGAATATTTGACTAGAAGTAGAGAGACAGGATTTAAAGGTTTTTATATAAGCATTAATAAGTTATCGAGAAAATACTGTAGATAATTGAGTACTCAAGGAAATAGTGTAAAATATATAGGGATGTTTTCAGAGTTAACATGAAACTATTTTTATGTCAAATCCTTCTGTTATTTATTTCACATCATTCTAGTACACACTATAAGTGATTAATTATTTTTTCAAAACAAAGTACAACCTCACTGTTGTCAACTGTTCCTGGTCATAGTAACGCAGTAAAGACAGCGTTGGATGGTATATCACCTATCAGTCAGAGCAACCTGTTCCTGGTCATAGTAACACAGTAAAGACAGCGTTGGATGGTATATCACCTATCAGTCAGAGCAACCTGTTCCTGGTCATAGTAACACAGTAAAGACAGCGTTGGATGGTATATCACCTATCAGTCAGAGCAACCTGT
>ENA-OREC01002147-OREC01002147.1-marine-metagenome-genome-assembly--contig:-NODE-2147-length-10663-cov-12.210750_pt1 | contig 10663 bp, 3 predicted proteins | sample MGYA00248626_ERZ508543 | MGnify/ENA primary metagenome ERZ508543 (study PRJEB26211, sample SAMN05518279) | marine metagenome | isolation source: Puget Sound, Washington, USA | host: Bankia setacea...
GAACTAGTTGTCCTATCGAACGTATCTGACTTACTTGTTTTGTTTACCTTACAGCAGTCTTACAGCAGTTACCATCTAAGATTAGCGCCTCGTGGTTATATGTAAAACAACCGTGTATATGAGCCCGTATACACTGTCGAGATTATGTACAACTAAACAGCTGCATTTTCTGGAAAATTATTGTTGATGCTTAGTTTTATCTAAAACAAGCTATTTGATGTTGACGTGTCGTAAAAAAACACAATGAAAATGGATAGAGAAACATAATTTGCACCTTTCAGACAATATTAAATATAAAAAGGTGTTCTTCTGAATTGTACGCAATTTACTGGTACACGAATTCCTTCTTTTACGAACAACAAGTAACTCTGTATCGCAAGCAATGCCCTTGTATACTCCAAATAAGGTTCGACATGTCAAGACATAATTAATATCATAACAACGTATATACGTACTGTGTTTGATTCTATGTTTATTATGGCGATTGCGAGTTGTCTATAGCATGATTTATAACTTAGACACTTTTCAGACTGGTGCAGTAATAACATAGTGCTTTCGAATTAATCATGTTTCTCGTTGAACACGTTAACCTCTTACAACAAACATAATGTAAACAAGTCTGCAACGTATGATTGGAATTCGACTAACTGACAGTACTGCACTAAACACGATACAGCATTTGGTTAGTCGCACACGTATTTCCGAGACTTCCCAGAACCTGTATATACCGTATGATCTGTAAAGACTTTAAAACATGTATTTGGCAGAACGTTTGACGTCACAGTATTCATTATATCAGTTTAACACACTGTCTTGCTTAATTCAACCTGCTGAGAACTCAACTATCTGTATTTTATGTTAGTTCAATATTGAAAAAAAAACCATATGTAACTCCATACAGGTCACGTATATTATAAACCTATTGTTATGTAACTATACGCATCATATGACATCTTAGCAAACACTGTGTCTTAATACATGATACGGTCAGACATGTATCATAGTGCATTCTCGTGAATGGCTAAAACACTGGTACTTCTGATTCAGCATAATCTCCATTGGCCACAAGCTTCCCTAATACTAATCTCAAGGCCAGATATAATTTAGCGGGAGATGGGCAATGAGATTTGAGAGTGATTGGTATGTCATCACGACAACAAATCCTATTACGGAAATATAGACGTATTGCTTTCAAATTAGATGTCTCTTACTGATAATGCATCGCCATTTCTTTCTGGCAACGTACCCTCTGAACCATCATATTTATATAGTGAGTAATATTTAGAGATAACGTCTGGCTTACTAGCTATAGAAAATAAGAGTGAAAGGTAGCAGATAGCGAACCATGATATGTTTCAATATAATAATGTACACATGATGTATCAGAAACAGGACGTCATTAAGCATGTCTTTGGTTACGTTTGAATATAGAAGGTCTCCGCGTAAGTTATATAACACTTGTATAGCTCGGCATACACTATTTACTGGTGCATTGACACCCACCTAGCAGTAGATGTCCAACTTGATTATACGAGTTTTATATTTTAAAATGATGTATGTTTGAAATGTTAAGGATAATTATGAACCTTATAACATATGAAAGGCATTCGCCAAAGAGATACAGAACATTGCCGGTATATATATATATGTCATCCTTTGTTTTGACGGTGTTCGTATATAAATATGAGAGCTAAATGTATGATGTCTCGTAAATCAAAACGATGACTGTTTTAAAACTATTTGATGTCGGAAATTCCTAACCGACATATTAACACAACCCAATTACATTTCAACCGTCATGCGTAAGAGCAAGAGTAAGAGTAAGAAAATACAAATACCGCATTATTTTCATGTTGTTATAGCATAATGTTTCTTAATTGTATAAAAAAGGACACTAAACCAATAATTTATTTTATTATTCGACTATGAACTATAGTTGTGTGTTTGCACGAAATGCTAGACTATTTTGTGCAGTCCGGTAATCAATGCTCAAACTTTAATCAAGCAAAAAAGAAAACTTATTGATCTGGATAAATGACTTCTCTCTGCTTACTGAATTAGAGTCCCAATTAGATGGAGGTCACTCTGATAAGATGAATGATAATAATGTGGAGGAGATGAAACGGTCAGAGAAACAAATATTAGTTTTACTGTCAGTAGAATTAAGATCGCCTTTATTGGCTGTGTGTGCGGAAACAATAAAGAGAAATGAGGTCACACTGTCCGGCTGATTTATTACTGTTCATTTTGTTAAGATACAATACGCTAGGTTGTTCTTATCAATAACCTTGTTAAACCATACCATATAGATAGAACCATGAAGTTGTAAATGTTTGTGGACAAGGTCAAAGGAAATATATGAAGTACGAGTTACTAAATTGGAAGCATTGTGATGGCAAATTTATTTTTGTTATACATTTGTCTACTCAGACCAATACAAACAACGTTAAAAAGAAGCTTTTAGACCAATCCACGAATATTGCCTGTCATAAAGTCCGTCACATTGTTATATTACTCATCTATGTTAGAGTCGACACCAGTGAACCACTAGGTCTCTCGGCAGATACTGCGTTTTCGTTTTCAGTCAAGTGTACCAAACTTTCCTTCCACAGTCAGCTAATCAACAGCCAATCAATAAGGACGTGTTCCCCGTTCAGAGGTTGTAACATGTCTATATTTCAGGGTTCCTCTCCAGAGTCTGCAGTCCGGAAGTATGGTGACAGCCAAATAACATGGAGTTCTAGCGGCATGCTTCGTCTGTCCCCAGCTGTTATGCGGCGCCTGTTCCGACCCACTCTGGTTAGAATCAAACAAGCAATTGGAGACGTCCTAAACAATCCTATGGTTTCTGGTAAGACGTTCCAAAAAAACAACATTTACAAGAAATACTGGTCGATTGATTGACACCCCTTGTTTTATATATTAACGAACTGCGAACTATCCATTCCCAATGTTATACGCAGTTATATAGTATTTACTTTACTCATGTAAGCCCATTGTAACACTTGTGGGACTTCATTGGTAAGCTAATACGCATACAGTTAACACAACAACTCATAATAACATTACAGAAAAACAACATGTTTAGCTTTTTAATCTAAAAAGAAAACTAGCCTTTATTGGTGAGCAAATGTAACGATTCAGCGCAATAAATGAGGTGGGTTCGGGAACCTCGCGAAATTGTATAATAAAATACATATCATACTGCCACTATAAAATATATTACTAACATCTGCGAACTAGTAGAGGTAAACAGCGAGCATTGAGCCCTGGCATTTTGCCTATTCCAAACATAGGCAGTGTTATAGGGTACTCATATGTATAAACAAGGATAGCCTTTCGAGATTATTCAGAGCTTTTAAAGGGGTTGAACACTTCTCCACCCTATTATAAGGTAGCGTCTAAAATAACATGTGACTTCGCGGCTCAATGCTCGCTGTTTACCTATAGTAAAACCCTAGTATATATACAAACTAGATGCGTGTACAAAAGCCAATACATATATACATATTTACATGTACTTGAGTAGACAGAAGGGTAGTTAATATAGTGATTGCGGCGTCACTGCTTATGTTTATGTAATGTTCATTTCAGATATACAATACATGTTTCTTGTGGGAGGTTTTGCCGAGTCATCAATTATTCAACACGAGCTCAGGAAAGATTTCGGTCCCATTCTGAAAATCATTATTCCACCAGGTGTCGCCATGACTGTTCTCAAAGGTACGTGAAACGCCTCTCATGTGCACTGATTTCATGATCTAATCACTACAAATGTCATAGTAAATCTCATAAATCTTGAGTTCTGTCAAGTCTTGATATCACGCACCTTGTACATAAACATACCCACCAGCTGTGTCTCTCTTTATGTCTGACCAACGTTCACCGCCCAGACGTAACTTAAGAAATATGTAGTATCAAATGAAACGAATGAATACAAGCATGTAAGACAGTTTCTATATTAAGATTTACGCATTCAGTTTCAAGTTCCAATATGAGATATTTCCTTTTTAAATCTAAAGTGACAGTTATAGTGCGCCAATGGTTTGGACAATTAAAACGTAGTGCATACGTCTTCATTTAACTGATGTCGACTTGCAACAGCTTGTATGACCAGTTAATAGCACCCATCCTGACCTATTTGTCCTTCAACAACACAGCTTAGTGCAGAGATAGCATCCGACATTTAGGTTTCATGCATGTGGGTGAAGATAAAACACCCGTACATCAGATGTCATATACATGTCTAATGAAGTTCTTCCTCGCTAGCCTCGATATTAAGTGTTGGATGCATTATTGGTAAACATTCGTTTCAAGCACCAAGCGAAACATGACAACATTAAATCTTTAACATCTGGAGCATAAAGTATCGTTTACGAATATTTTTGGCTAAACGTTATAAATAGCAGGAAATTGATATTTTTAATTTCCTCTGTCAACAAGCCAATTGTCAAACAATACTTATCGTTGACTTCAATTAACCACCAAAAGGGTTGCATGTATAAACAAACCCCATATATTTCAGGAGCAGTAGGATTTGGCCTTGACCCTGATGTTATCAAATCCCGGTGCTCGTGTCTCACTTACGGAGTCGGCGTTTTACACAGATTCGATTCCGAGAAGCATCCGGTGAGAAAGAAGGTAACCAAGGACAACGTAGACTGGTGTACTGACGTGTTCGATGTGTTTGTGACGGTGAACCAGTCTGTGGAACTTGGCGATAGTATCATACGTCGTTATACACCAGTCCGTCGAGATCAGACAGCTACAACTATAAATATCTACAGCACAGACAGCGATCGAGTGACATTTGTAAGTGACCCGGATGTTCAGAAATGCGGGACACTTACGCTAAAGCTGAGTGATACAGTTCATGTTGGACAGAGGCGAGAGATTAGGACAGAAATGTTGTTTGGGGACACCGAGATAAGAGTTAGAGCTGTAGATGTGAATGGGGACCAAGTGGTGGAGGCTAGCATTGACTTCATCAACATATAACCGTGTACAATTGCTTGCAGGTGTCAGAAGTCACCTATTATAGTAACCTCTTACATTATACTGCGTCGTTTTCATGGTATATGTATCATATTCACAAACGTTCAATATAATGTTCATGAATGAAATCGGAATATCCATATCTATATGCATATATAAAAGTTTATAAACTTGCATCATTACGTTATTGTTTATGTTGTTTGACCTTTTGACTTTAAACTAACTATGCATACCATATATAATTCATTTGTTGTCAGTAAAAGCCAAGTCCTATATGATTAATGACTGCTAACATCAATCAAGACATACTACCAGTCGTGTGTATGTGTAGTTATGAAGTATGCGTACGTTGAATAATATTCGAGTACGTTCTATCAGCTTACCCATCCATTTAAAGTTATATAGGTCATGTCACATTCTGGGTAACCTAAACAGCACAGCAAGGCAGAGATGCAACTAGAAATGACATACACGTTATAAAGGGTCACACTTACGACTTTGGTAACATCTATCCTAAATTGCATGAGTTCAATATTTATAAATAATATCTTTATTGTAGCATATTCGCTTAAACGATGATCCGATATACAACGGGTTTGGTTCCAAGAAAGAATATCAGTACAACTATGAATGAATCACACAAGGAACCGACAGATTGGTCTCGTTATTGGCGATAGTCTCTACGTTCTCTACAAACAGAAGTATGTAACTTGTGTTGACTACAAGTATGTATTATCCGACTGTCTGACATTAATACATGATGACCTGGACTATTCAACAACAGAACATGACACGTTATGTAGACGTCTTTTGAAAATTGGTTTAAAGATACATGTAGCTCTACTGTATTAACATATTTTGTAAGCAACGTCTGAAAAGAAACAACAGAAATGATAAATATCAAGTATGACAACAATATGTCCAGGTATGAAAATCCCCATAGTTCCGAATTACAATAACTATACAATGCTTTCTTCGATATAAGATCTGTTAACTCAAAGTAGAACGTCATTTTTGTCAATGTTTATATGCAACCTTATTATTTGGATAAGTGCGTTGCAATTCAACGTTCTCAAAACATTGTATTGTTACAGGTAATTAAGTATATAAGAAGAGTATATGTACGTCAAAGAAGTCGCAAAATGAAAATATGGTAGAAAGGAAGTAGTTAAGTCAAAACAGAAGTCGAATGTCTTTTTAAGAAATAAACATGATCCAAGTCTAGGATAAAGTTACTGCCTAAAGAATGATTGAGCGATATATGTCGACATTGTGTAGACAAAAGACTAATTTGTGTTGCTATGTTTACACAAGTAATCAACGTAGCTGAGGTCATCCTAATTCACGAAGACAATGTGACTATAACTTCCGACATTGGTCTAGGTCCTTACTGTCACCGTATAACTAATCAGGTCATAAGGACGACACAAAGATATGTCATGTGTGTCTGTTATAAGGACACAAGCGAACATTGCCTGGACAAATGTAAATAAACTTCCACCGAACGCATTGTTAAGTAATCGTGCGTCGTATTTCAGCCAATTACTCAAGTAGCAACGGAGTCAGACAACGAACGAATAAAAAGTTTTATTGGCAATGAACAAAAAAGAGGAACAACGAAAAAATCAACCAATGGCATACACGACTCACTCAGATTCAAATGCAAATATAAATTGATATCTGGTACATGTATTGTGCTGCAAAACATTGACCAACAGTAAGGCAAGGAGGTGCCACTAAATAGCATCATTTACTTTTATATATCAGAATGTTAGTCAGGGGCTTCTGGGATTCTGGGATACGTCTTTATGTTGTAAACTCTACCATTTATACTTAAACGGTCAATTTCCAACACACTACACTAGCAACATGAGAACACGACAATGACACCCACTAATTTGTCAAATGGTAGACTTGTCATAAAATGAGACCATGATCAGGTGATGCGTTTGTAAACAAGATCGAAATACATTGTAATCGACAACTATCAATTGTTATCTACCAATGCAACACTTCAAGAAGTGTCTTCCGTTCATGTTAGTTTCATACGTATGACTAAATTACTGTTCCTGATTCGTCCAATCGTCTGGTCGGTACTTAATGTTATGTTAATATGAGTGTGCAGCCTTCAAACCACACACAAGGTCAGCTAACTGATAACTTTAACAATTCATTGAAGGATTATATCAAACACAGTGTTAATAGAATTCTATTTAAAAACTCAACAATTTGATAATATTGAACCTGGGAAATGATTATGTTAAACGATTATTGATGAATATGCTTAAAGAAGACTATACAACAGTGCATCACTTATTATTAAATAATCGTTTTGTTCGGTAGTTTATTAATCATTTTAACTTATACCTATATATATAATAATAATAATATAGTATGACCTGGACGAGATAGTGACGGACACAAATATGGTGTCGTACCAAGTTTATTGTTCACACAATTGTTAAATATCTTTCAGATATCAAGAACTGTTGAGGTCATACGTTTTTGTATTTGCTTTAAATAATTCGACTAATGAGGTGTTGTGAAATAGTTTCTGTGTAAAGATTCCTTCCGGCATTGTGCTATAATCTACAAATTCAATGATTTTACAGCTGGCATATGTTCACAATTATAATAATGTTACATCCTCTTTTGGAAGTACACTCACATTTACGAAATAACAATCCCTAAATATCATACCTTGAAACTTTCATCTGTTAAAACAACACTTATTATAATGAGGTAATGAGCATATACATTATACACTTCGAAGTAAAACGCTTTCCAGGTAAGAAGACGTTTACAATTGGTAGACTGGTGCAGTCATCAACATCGTTTGAAAATCATACATGTAAGTCATGAGGAACTTGTTTCAAAAAGCAACAACAACAGAACAAATAGTTTTGCTATATATGCACGATTAAATCATTTACTATACAGAGACGACCGGCAGTGTTTTTCGCCCTCAACATTATCCATGCTCGCTGTACAAGTTCCAAGTGTGGTGATATTTGGCACGATCCATCAACATAAAACAATACATGACTCGATGTTTGATGTCCTATAGCCTTGTATGTGCTACCTACATGGTAACAAATATCAACGATATAAGACTAGCATATCAGACACTTGATGACTTGTTATATAACCTAAAACACAATCTACAAAAGTTCGTCACATAATTGCGTTCTATACTCGTACAATTGTGTGACTTTGGCAGGAGGTCTCGTATAATGGGGTTCCTTTAACTTTCAAATTATACACAACCGTTTATATTTAAACGTATTTATACATACGCGTATCACAACATGTGTACCATATCTTTTCTCAAATCGTCAAGTTAGAACATAAAAGACAAGCGTTTATATCAAAGCGTATTTTATGAACATGTACGTTAAATAATATATGTAGCAAACCGTCTTCTCAAATCGTCGAAATGGTAAATTTAACACAAACGTTAATATTAAAACTTAAATGAAAATAATACGGTAGAACACCCGTTTTATAACCCTATAAGTTTGTTTTTGTGTTTTCCATTGTACACGTGCCGTGTATAATGTTTATATAGGCGTCTTTTTCTTCTATATACATAAGCACCCCCGTAGACTGATTCGATATAATAAATGAAACTTCGTTTGGTTGCAAAACACACCCACACACACCCACACACATAACTGTAATGATCAACGTGTCATTAAAAGAGTTTAAACAGTCAACATGTATTTGTTTTGTTTGTATCCCTGATCTGAATCGGGCATAATCACCAAAAGCTGAACCGGTCAAAGCACGTGCATTTTTGGCGAACTGTTTGATAGTGGGGGTTCCAGACGGGAAACTTAGGTATTTTTTATAACTTGTAAATAATACAAAATTCCACTTAAAATTAAAAACTAAAACATATTTTTTATCGAGGAAAACATCTTGCTGTATTATAAAATGGTTGTAGTGTAACCCTCGGCTAGCGCCTTGGATAGAAGCACACTAGTAATGATTGTAGCAAACATCAGCACAAATCTCAGATGGCCTGCAAAAAGTCTAGATTTAAATCATATCGACCACTTGTCGGACCTATTGCAACGCAATGTTCGTGCAAAGCCGCTGCAGCTAAATCTCAGGGAGTTATTCATCAAATGTGTGCGGCCATTTCACAACAGTATATACATGTTACCTTGCTGTAGATGCGACACCAGGTGGATGTACAAAGTATTGAAACGAAATTAGATACAACGTAATTTGAGTTTGCAGGTTTTGTGTTAAGGGTGTCCATGTTAACTCTTTAATTTAAATTTGTTCACGTAATGAAGTTTTGTTTGACATGTTAGGAATAAATGGTACTATATTTGGTTATTTGTATTATTTTTACTCCGAGTACCTAAACTATAACAAAAACCAGGTGGCCAACTAGACATTCGTTTAAGTGTAGTTTGCATAATTGCACTAATTGATCAAGTATTTACAGTACCACAAACAGGATGTATTCCTTGTAAACTCCGTTGTACTTTAATTATCTACAAAGAACACTTCTAGTTGACATATTCATGATAGAACCGCTGATCTTGTAACATATAACGATGCTTGAACAGGTAGGAGTTACGGATGTCGCGCGTAAAACAACATTAGCGAACCAAGTATATTGACATAACGCCGAATGCATTAATCAAAGTAGGCTTATACTTTCACTGAACGTACCTATTAATTATTTTGATTTAGTTTGCTATGAGTTAACACTAGCCCAAATGCAATACTATAATTTCGGTAATTTGTAGCGTCAGTTTAACATTGCGGGACCTATTATTATATATTGGATGGCAAGAATGTTAAATAAGTTCAGTCAGTAAATAAAGTCACATACAAAAACAACTTTCGTTAAAGCAGGAACACATGTGAAGGCTACCTTGAAGGATGCCTTACTCCCAAATTTGGATCTATGTTTTTTAACATCCAAATTTGTTAACATAATCTCAGCAATGCATCTGGCCTACAAGATCGGTGTTTCTGGGTTCCATGTTATCATTCAGCCGGCCATCGACCACAATTTCATCTAATATAGTTAGCTAAACTATACAACTATTATTGTGTTAATTCAATATGAACAATACTATGGTCGAGTTTACGATTTAACATGTTTAAGTTTTACAAAAGAGCGTATGATATAACTTAGTTGTAGACAGTATATATGTAATAAAAATGCCAATAATTTCATTACTGAACTATTGTATAGATACGTATTGATCTGTTTACAGGGTTGCATGGTGTAAAAATAAAGCTGACTTTGGAATTTAAATGTTGTTAGTCGACTATTGAATATTCATTGCATCTCTAGTTGTTTATGTCCTTCTCTTTTTTTGTTCTGCGTGGTCATTTAGTTTTTTCATCCCCGCCACAACGGCCAATGACCTCCGACATCGAAGGATTTTCTATCCCAGATTTTATCCATTACATTTATTTTCCTTTCTTAGTTCTTGAGAAAGATCCAATATTTTCCCTTTTGAATGTTCAGTGCTAAACAAGGGCAGTACTAGTATCATTTTGATAACGTATTTGGTATGACGCGGTCCTTGACTGGGGATTGAATCAGGGACCTCCCGCACTCGAAGCCAGCACTATACCACTAGGCTATCGAGGAGGCGGTGTGTTCTTCTTTGAGTATCTATTTGTTATGTCTTCT
>ENA-OREC01002148-OREC01002148.1-marine-metagenome-genome-assembly--contig:-NODE-2148-length-10663-cov-11.598337_pt1 | contig 10663 bp, 3 predicted proteins | sample MGYA00248626_ERZ508543 | MGnify/ENA primary metagenome ERZ508543 (study PRJEB26211, sample SAMN05518279) | marine metagenome | isolation source: Puget Sound, Washington, USA | host: Bankia setacea...
ACTTGAAATGACAACACAACTATAAACAATGTTAACTTACCTCTGTAGCAATAGACCCTTCTTTTCCTTATACAGTATACATGCGTACATGTCCATGTATTTCAGGTGAAGGGGTTCTACTGAGTGTGCCTACAACAATATACAACACTGAGAATAAAACAGGCACTTCAAAGTATAAACGCACTTTGTGTCAAGAACATTTTGCCATAGGATCGTGTTACTGATTGTGATCAGTATACCCCAATCCCGGGTTTATCACAGGAAATAAGGATATACATCTATTAGAGTTTCTGGCCGGGCCTCACAACAAACCAAGTCATGCACATCAACAGGCATTAGGGACCATGTGTAGCAAGTTTTATTTAAATGACTTTGAAACTGTGGAAAGAGTTCGAGACACATTTCACCTACATACATGCAACCTGACAACCAACCAACAGACATACAGCCTGACAACCAACTGTTGACACCAGTATCCCCCCTCACTAATTTCATTATTTGATATTTGGTAAACTGTGCACTTTATTAGGTGCATGTACTTTGAATTATGCAAATTTGTATTATTTCTTATGCAAATTTGTATTATTTCTTATGCAAATTTGTATTATTTCAAGTTCAACCATAAGTTGTTTCCTACCCTTTGAAATGCTGCCTGTGCTTGTTTATAATGTCCATCTAAAAGTAGAGCTCTTGCTATGCTGGTTGTAACATACACGTTGTCCTTGAGATTGTCTTTACTATCTAGTCGAAATGTCATCACAGCATTAACATAGTCCTGACTGTTGATGAGAGCGTGACCACGTATCCACTGAGATATCCTGTATCATAATAAACAATCAATTCTGAAGGTAACTCATAAAGTGATACTTTATAATGGAACAGAACAAGGACTAACTTATTTAATATGAGGCCTTCTACTTACTAACAATGAGTTTAAACATAATGATATGAAAAGAAACATTATTGATAAACATTTACATATTTTGATGATGATGATGAAGAGACGATGATGACAAGATATTGATGGTGATGATGAAGAGATGAACAAACAAACAAACAAACAAACAAACACTTGTAACCAATAGGTTTTAATCAGAACTTGAGGAGGAAATGAAAATTCTCAAAATCTCTACTCATCCTGCTCATCATAGAGTATAGTACAAATCAAGAGAAATTCAATACAGATTTCTGAACTTCCACTCATCATATAGCATTGACAAGTGGTTTTGGGTGCAGATAAGTGGACATTTTGAAATCTGTATTGAATTTCTTGAATTTCTCTTGTTTACTCTATGTTGAGTATGGTAGGAATTTTGAAATTTTCAAGCCCTAAACTTGGGTTTTCTACTTCCAGGGAGGTACAAATAAACACTTTCTGTACGTAATCTATAAAGGTTTTAACTTCTAATTTTTATGCCAATAAGAGATGAACGAGGGATCTTTAAAAAATATGTAGACTTTTTCTCTCTGAAATGTAATATTTGACACACACCAATAAAACATACAGTGCTGAAAACCTCTAAACCTCTATCTGCCTTCTATAAAAACTGAAATAATGATAAACATTTAACCATTTACCAATGTTCTTTACCAATGTTCCCCTAGCCATCCCCATTTAAAATCCTAGAAGCAATCCTGTATCCCAATCTTAACTAGCCTTACCAGTCTCTGGCGATGTTTGCTGGGAGAGAGTGCACCACAAGGGAATGGACATCGTTACCCTTCAACCCTAGAGACATCAGTCCATTGATAGCTTCCAGTGCAAGAGGACACTCTCTGTAATATAAGCACATGTTTAGTAACATCAGGGTGCGTTAATTCTCAAAATCTGTACTTATCCTGCCCATCAAAGAGTGTAGTAAAAACATGAATAATTAGTACAGGTTTCCAAATTTTCACTGGTCCTGCATCCAAAACCACTAGTCAGGGCACTAGGACTAGTGGAATTATTGTATCCTGAGACATCTACAATTGTTAAATATCACTTTTTAGACAATCAACATACTTAAGTGTTTGACTGTCATGTTTTCTACTTCTAACTTGAGCAGTTAGAGTACCAGGGGTAATGAAAAACTATTTTAAAAAGCTGATAAATGAACTTGCAAATACAGCATTAATAGGACATTTTAATGTGACGAAACACTTCAAATGTCCCTATGTCACTGTAAAGGCCAATTAACAAGTAAGAGAATATACTAAGTGCCCAAGCAGAAAAAGGTTTGATCAATATTTAAGTTTCAGGGGAAATAGTAATATACTAGAACTTGAGTACGATCACAAAATGATTCCCCCTTCACCCCTAACCTCTTGCACTGCTTATTATCTCCCTTGAAAGACTTCAGGCTCAGGTTATTCTCCTTCATGCACATCCTCAGGTTGTATACTGCAACTGTGTACAGTTTCATCTGTATCAGTTTATCTCTTTAGGGGAGGAGTTGTGCTTACAAGAATTATGTACAGATGGATGGACAGGGTGATTTCTCTATACTGCCAAAACTGTGTGTGCAGGGGGTATACACAATGATATGATTGTTGGTTGGGTGAGATATAAATGGCGTTTCTGCTAGTAGCTGTCTACATATGCATTTGTTTGGTCTACAACAGGAGATTTTGTTACCTGATGACTTCTTTATAGCTGGTGATGGCTGACCTGTCCATTCCTGACCTGATGTAGAGTTTAGCAAGAGCCAGGTTAACCTTTGCTGTGCGCTGCTTTGTACTGATACCTTCTAACTGTAAACACATGTAGTCATTGTATACCCTGATAGATCAACAATCGAGTTTTACATAAAAGCAAAGATTGCCAGAAAAAGAAAAAAACAGCATATTCCAATAGCTAAACAATAAAAGAAAAAAGATAGCAGTTGTGAGATTTTATTTCAACTCTTTACTTTAAGGCAACTTTTGATTTAAGTTCAGATTCTTTTTTAAATGTAGGGAATGTATTTTCTTAGAGGACATGAATGAATCAAAAATGTCAGAAATAGCCTCCCTGGCAAAACATTAGTTTTAAATTTACTGTACCAGGATTATTATCATTCCAAAATGTGCTTGATATATCTTTTTCAGTTGCAAAAACTGTTTATTGTACCCGAGTTAGAGTTGTATGTTAAATTGAACATGCACTTACCACAGACATGGCTTCTTTATACTGCTTGGAATGTAAGAGACATTGATACATCTTGTACTTCACCTCTACATCTGATGTCATATCCTGAACATAAAAGAAATTAAAAAGTTAATAATACTCATACCAGGGTTGTCTCTAAAGTCTAAGATTTGAAATTTAGGTTTTTCACTTGCTATTATTTAGTCAATATTGGAATTTGGATTAATAAGTGTCATTTCTACTTTCTTTTCTTTTGATTAAAATGCCTCCTTTCTTGGAATGTTGGGGTAATTATTCCAAAGACATGTGTAGATTACACCCTCCCCAACCTACTCCCTAGGTGCAACCCTGAAAACCTCCAAAAACAAGGAGAGCAAAAACTGATTTACGTAAGTATTGTACAGATCTTACAGCTTTTGTACAAACATGTTGTAGATTTTTCCAATCTTAAATTAGATGTACAGTCCACACAGCGCAGATATTGCGTTTTCCACTTTACCACCACGGACAAAATTTATCTTGGACAGACAATCGCTTGGGACAGAGTTCATAGTCCATTTGCTCCCTACAAATACATCATGGGGGATGGTAAGTCTATTGTTCCTCAGTAAACAACGTAGATGGCGTCCACGGTGAAGTGTACATGGGAATCGACAGTCAGAATTCGAAATATCTGCGCTGTGTGGACTGAGTATTTAACAAAATTTTAAAATCCACATACACTTGACTGTGTGACAGTACTTGGTGTCTTTCCTTTGGCTTTATTGATTGTTTTCCTCAGTAGTAACGCTCTCTTGTATACATCCTGTAAATTAGAAATACAAACCAAACCAATCAATAATGTAATATCCTAAACAGGGATTGTTATCATGCTATTCTTTATACAATATTTATATCATTTCCAACAACAGGTGGGTTTTGTCTCCTTCATATATATCTGTCACTTACAAGGGTACATCATCCCTTTAAAAGTTTTTGTTATAATGGAAGTTGCTTGTTTTGTCTTGCTTATATGGTGTTATTTCTTTCAATTTCTTTCCAATTTAAAAGTTTTCCTTAATACCCTGAACAGCAGCCCTTAACCTAACCCATTCGAATGTCGCCCGGGTCAAGTTGTTTGCAGATCGGGCGAGTAAAAAATCCAAGTTACTAGACAGATCGGGCTAGTGGTAAAATGAGTTTAACTGAATATGGTTGTGTTTCAAATCTGTAAATGTACACCGAAGAGTTGACTTTAAACAAGTTAAAAACTCAATATTACGGTATCCAACACTGCACACGTCGATTCAGTTCTCTGAATGTTTATCGGCAATCTGTTTGCACTATTTTTAGAAGCAACATTGACACGCGATCACTGATTGGCTTGTGTATCGAGAACGAGACTCTATGACGCGCACTTACCTAATGAACAATGTCGTAATGGATAAGGTAAATCCCAGTAAATATCGTTGCGCTTTTCAATTTCATTTCGTACTATTAAGAGATCATTTATAACTAATAAATACATTTGCATGGTTTAAACCAAACAAGTAAACGTAAGCATTGTATGATTACAAACACGAATACGGCTACTCTTACCACGTGCGATGTTCAGCGGGAAAACACGACCAGAAAACATGATCAACGATGTTCAGCATGCAGAGGGTTGTTTAATATAGCGAAGTACATCGTATGCATTATATACAGCATACACATCAGAAACAGTATTATTTCATGGTGTAAATCAGCTCATTCAATCTTTCAAACGAGAAAAACGCATGCTGCTTTCTACAAGTACTAATACAACGGCAGCTCATTGCGTCGGACAAATGGTCGATCTAGCATTGTTCAACAACCCAATGCATTTCTAAAACAACTTCTTAAATTTCACTTTAAGAGCATAGGAAGCATAAACATATGCTTTTTCACGTAATTGCAAGCTGATGTTTTCGTAAACCAAACGTAGCCAACCAGCTAGATCTAAATAGGCCTAATGCAATATCTACTGTCTCATGAGTTCTAAAAGAACTTTAATATATTTATCACACTTTATCACAAGCAGAAAATCTTGGTTGATTCTAAGTGATAGCTTACATACGAATTCACGCAGATTGTCGTTGTTTTCAGTTCTTTTGATTTAAATCTTTGTTATTCGTTGTATATCAATAAGGTTATGTGACTTGAATCGATGTTAGATATGGTGACAGTGACTGCGATATGTCGGAAGTTTTTTTTTATATTGTTGATGCATTATGAGAGATTTAACCGGGAAACAGCTTTCTGTGGTTATTATTCATTTGTATAATCATAATGACATGACATGAAAAACAGCACCAGTGTTCACTCACAGTCACTTAAAACAGTTTTAATGTATGGCTAGTAAAATTTCAATCCGGCTAGTGTTTTTTTCGAGTGTTTTTAAAAAAATAATGCGAAGACTGAAACAGTATCAATAGATGAAACAAAATAGTAAAAAAACTGCATGATTCACCAAATTACATTTCTCTCATGTAACTACAGGGCGATGTGGGGAGTGAAAATGTGTAACAGGCGATTAGTGGTGGCTCGACTGGGGCTTTTCGTTTACCATGAGAACACTACCACTGAGCTTCCGAGCCTCAGATACTTGCCTCAGCTTTGGTGAATTCTCCTAGATGAAACAAAGCATTTCCATAGAAGACCATGCTTTGGTACCTCTGTGTGATGGTAAGAATGTCGTTCTCTGCGTGGGACTCTCCAAGTGTCATTACTATACTAGACTGCAACATAACATATTTTCATGATTTTGTACATTTGCACCTCAGAAAGAAATGTTTTTTTCAAAAATAAGGTACCTATAGTTAATTCCTTTATCTATCCAAAGTATGTGAATAAAAAATATTTTGTATAATTAACCATTGGTCGCGAAATCATGTGAAAATTTGATATTTTACCGGTAATCGCAATTATGATGTCAATTCAATGTATTAACTATATACAGTTTTACACAAACCAATTGTTTTAAGTCCTGGTACAACTCCAAGTCATGTAATTGTTTTAAATAACCAAAATACTGCATCGTGTTGATTGATTTTTATTTAAACAAATGTCAAAGTCCTTCGAGCGCTTGAAATGTCAACGTTACAAGCGCTTTGAGATGGACGTGTAAAACTCGACGCATAAGTATAACTATGATGGCGCCACTACCAGGCTTATCTCGTATAACACGCCGGCACCCTTTTTAATTCAAACTTATCCAAGAAAAAATAAACACTTTACCTATGATATAAAACATGGAGGTATAACCTTTCAGCAAATGTCATTATCTGAAACAATGTGGGGTTCAAGTCAAACTAATCTTAATTATTTTACTAAAAGGAGAATGAAACTGAAGCTTATTCTACTAAAATATAAGCTTACAGTTTATGCTATTGTAAATGAAAAAACAAATAACACCGTCAAAAGTTTGCTAAAATTACTCACACGGGAAGTTCTCGAATAACGCGGCGACACCCTTTTATATCCACAATTATCTCAGAACACATTTTAAAGATACTTATTAAATTGAAATTGAGATTATAGTCTTCAAAAGTGTTTGGGTTATTTATTTTTTTAAATAACCTTTCCGGACACAAAGCTGGTCCAAAGTTACAATTATAACGCATTTCCTTTTAATACTCTCTCGAACAACACGGCGGTAGTACCATTTACAACCTTTAAGAACATTGAACTTTGCAATGGATACGACCATAAATTAAAAAAAAAAAAGGCGATCAAAATTTAAGTTTCTCTAGCGGCTAGCTATTAGAAGGTAAGTATTTCAACACCCCTCTTTGGGATTGTTCAACAAAGGGAGGGTTTACTCATCCGTACCCTACACAACAAGGAACTCGATAAGTTAATTTGTTTATTCTCTTGAAATACATGTATGATCAATGATGTGTGATGTGTTACGAGTAATCCATGCATAAGCGTATAAGCACATTTATATAGCAATTGTTGGTATTTTCCACGTCTCGTTTAATTTCATGTCTAGATCTTAAATACGTGTAGTGGTGTTGCCTGTTTGTTGTTTACTTAAACGCCTTCTTCAACTTCTAGTATTTCTGTTATCTGTGTACACGGTTACATCGACCATGTACAGAATGGAGCAAGTATTTTATTTCTGCAAGTACGAGACACTATTTCCACAAGAGGGTAACCGTGACAAGTCGCTAGAGTTGTAGAGTGTTTGACCTGCCGGAGAATCGAACCCTAAGCAACCGATGTCATAGATAATCAGATCCTCTACAGACATTTTGAGATCATAGTGGCCCGAACATTTTCTAAACCACCGTTGAATCAATCACTGTACATTGTCCTTCTCACATTCGAGAATAGTGCTTAGATTTAAACAACCCAGATATATATTGTCGACGTAAATTACCAACCCTTTGAACTCTGAAGAATGCAAGTTTGCCAAATCTATTTTTGTGTGACGATTGGTTTCCATTTTTATTAAACATTGATGTAAACGAAAATCAGAACTATTTATTATACAGAAAAATAGCACAACTACATTGTAGCACACGATAGAGAGTACATAGAGCTATATTTGAGAGATCAACAATTTCTCGTACTGACCATTACCACCAAAGCCATATAAAACGTACCCATGGCAGGTAACATACGTAATCATTCTTGTCCAGATTTAATGTACAAGTCCAGCACAGAAATATAAATGTCAAGGAAAAGTTACTAGAATTAATAGGCTGATACACATGTAGGTGATGGAACATCGGCGAACCAAGTCAGCAAACGGTTTCTATGACATTTACACGTACACAACTAGCTATCATTAAAGCTTGATAGTACCACGAGGCGTTAACCCACAATAGGTCCTGTACTGCCATGTCCTATTTCTATCAAATATGGCTCTGTGGCGATGGTGAAAGTAAGATCTCGTCCGTTTTGCGTAAAACTATTTTCCGCCGTGACAGGTTGACTGGTTGAACTTCCTGTAAATCTCGTGCCGTGTAAAGCTTGTACTTTCGGTGGTAAGGTCAATGTGACGTCTGCAGAGGCCAAATCGTCAATATCAACCGGAAGCCATGCGATGATGTGAGATGCTTCGGACAATATCGTTGTTGTGTTATCAGAGTGGAAATTCGGTTTCGACGTACTGCTTAAAGCATAAATATACCCATTGTCGGATTCTTGAATGTCCGCTAAGAAATACGAATCACCTAGGCGACCAAGAAATTCTTCAAATATCACAAATACCGTTCTCTTTTGAAAGTTATCTGCAGCGGATGTTGTAAGTCCACTTCGACAGAACAATGTTTCACAATCGAGGTTAGCATAGAAGTACCATGTGGCTCTCTCAATATTAGATCGTGCTAAAACCATAAACCCTCGTATAGCATACACTGCCTGGGCCTTATCTGAGACACATTCCGTATTCTGGCAACGTTCCCCGGATCCTTCAGCGTCCCAGCCCCACTCTGTCACCCACACGGGCTTGCCAGGCATGTTAGCATCTCTCCATCTCTGCAATGGCCGGATATTGTTGAAAGAAGAATGTTTATTTTCCGGATATGTGCCTCTCCGGACCCCAGTAACGTCATTTACAAAACTATACGTGTGGCAGTTTACCACATCAACGGTTGTGGCCACGTCTTCAAGAACTCTTGTCCCAATGTAAGTACCAATGTCGAACTGGTCGTGAGCTTGAAATGTTCCTGCCACAATCGTCATCAGACTGTCGCCACTCCTTAACCCAGCCGCCATTCCACGAAGAACGGTGGCGTAAAATGAGGCGTCATAATCCCACGGTTCGTTTCCCACTTCTACAGCATCCACTAACCCTACTCCTTGAACGCTACCAAAGTGCTTTGAAAACTCGTGTCCATAATGATACGCCGATGTTTCTGGAGCGTTCCATTCACTTTGTGGCACTGTTTTAGCTGTGAATTGTATAGATATATCTGTTGTCATGTTGGCTTCTTTCCACGCTCTGTACTCTTTATCCCAATTCAGCCACCAACTAGCCTGCGTACCTCGTCCTGCGACCATCTCTGAGTACTCAGGGTCAAGGTCAGGATCTGTGACGTCCCATTTCAGGTTATGATAGTTTCGAGCATGTGATGCCACCTGGTTGTACAACTTTGGACCTTCGTTGTCCCCTAGACTGCTGCTGTACTTCTGCGTTCCCCATCCCCAAATTCCATTGACTCCTAATAAGTTGCGGAAACTGACGGACTGTGGTTTCGCCGCCATTTTTGGACCCCAAACACCGTTTTCATCCCAAGCATCGATCTCAAAGCAATACACTTTCTGGTAGTTCTTCATATTCAAAACATATCGTAGACGGATATACCTAACTGGTTGAACTGGGATACTTGTAGTCACAGCGTGGAGAGCATTTGGATCCAGAGAGGCAACCTTTGTCCAAGAAGCGCCATCTACGGAAACGCTTAAATCTAGAGAAGAAGCAGCGTTAGTTCCAGCCCAGTGGCGCGTTCTTATTGTTCCTATGGACTTTACCAACGCAAGATCTACGGTCAGTTCTTCAATGCAGCCGTATGTCCCGAGTGCGCCTAGCTCTTTGATTCTAAAGTCGGCTGAGGAGGAAAGCTCAATCTTTGACACGGTGAAGTTGGAATGTTGTGAATTCATACTTTTGTAATTGTCAGAACTATTGTAAGTAGCTAGTTGTTGACGCGGCCCACCGGATGTGTCGTATACGTACAAGACCGTATCGGCGTTATAGATCCCATTTACCGTTAGAACAGTTATCTCTTTTGGTGGAACTAATTTCAGGGTAAAGGTAGCGTTGCCAGAATCCGCTTGTATCAATGCAGTCGTGTAAACGCTTCCGTCAGTTGCAGCAGAAAGTTCAGAAACTACTGTGGACGCACATTGTCCATTTGCGCATGCGTCGTGGAATATATTTTCGTCTGCTCGTCCAAGAAAGAACGTCGGTAAGCAACTTCCGGACACCCAGTTTGTGTTATCGTCTCCATCCACAACGTTTCCAAATGAACTACCGGAGGTTGCAGAAACAGTCACGTTACTGGATTTTGTATATGATTGGATTATACCAGCATCCGGATCCCAAGACGAGGCTGGTCCAGTAATGGCGACGATAGCGATTGCAAGCGCAGCCCAAAACATAGTCAACCTGAAATATATATGGTTAGAGCTGAATGTTATTATAGTGAAATCTCCTGTTTATATACTCTAGCAGATCTCTCACTCCTTTAATATACCTGGTAACAATAGTTACGACAAAAGCACGTAAAACCAATGTAATTGTTTGATAGTAGTGTTTGCAAAACCGTATCATTGTTACTTAAATAACAAAACAGATAAAGATCTCACCATATGTCATCCTTTAAAACAGGATATAAGTGCAGTGATTCATTTCATAAACGTAAACAACCTCTCCCGAATAGACTGCCAAAAACTGGGACACAATCAAATGCACGGAACATTACGCGCTGTATCATGTTCAATCTAAGTAGGCTTGGTGTTTTTATGTTGTTGTTTTTTGGATGAATTTAAGCATTTAAGATAAGTACATTGTAAATTACAAACATCATACATTTAACACAT
>ENA-OREC01002149-OREC01002149.1-marine-metagenome-genome-assembly--contig:-NODE-2149-length-10661-cov-13.096183_pt1 | contig 10661 bp, 7 predicted proteins | sample MGYA00248626_ERZ508543 | MGnify/ENA primary metagenome ERZ508543 (study PRJEB26211, sample SAMN05518279) | marine metagenome | isolation source: Puget Sound, Washington, USA | host: Bankia setacea...
AATTCTTAACGTATTTGAAGCCTATGTCCTTCAGAACAATTATTTGTAAAGTCTCGTTCATCACGTTTTATTAAATGCTTCTGGTCTTATGTTGACATGTCTTATCTCATATTTCTTATAGTATCATTATTCTCTAGACATTGTTATTTCAATTTTTCAGTTTTCAATAGCATGTTTTCCAGGTTAATTTTTTAAGCATTAAGCATCTTGGTTCCATTTTACTAAAGGGCTTACAACAATCTTTCCCTCCTTCTTGCCAATTTAGACCTATACAACAATCTCTCCCTCCTTCTTGCCAATTTAGACCGTTGGAAAAAGAGTGGTTTGGAAAACAATCCGTCTGCCATACGTCGTCTGTGCAGCAGATTACATTACAACTAATTGCAAACGACAACGAAATCTGTCACTGACATTTTCTCTGCAACTGCTTTAGATACAAGAAGACAAAGCTGGTCCTATATCGCTCACCGTATTCATGAATGCGCTGCAGTTTTCTTTATAAGTATCAAGCAAATATCAACAAGTATTCATTGTAGTAAAAAAGCTTAATATAAAATTATGATCAATTAAAAACATATTCTATGTAAAACTTATAACCAATAGGTAAGATTATTTGTTTTGTAAAGGAACAATCTAAGCAATGAAATGAGCCCTTAAAGCATTCTTCCTATCCAAAACAAAAACTACAGGACTTTATTTTGTGACTGCCCATTCTTTGACATAACAAACATTCATTGAAAACACTCTGGCCAAGTTTAGTAAGTTAATAGGGGGGTATTATTCTTTAGAGCATTAAAACATTGTGTCCGTGATATTTCCTACTTATTACATGAACATTCCGCTTTTAAGACCACTTCATAATAAGACGTGTTCAATGTATTTGGGTCTCACTATTTATCAAGGAAAATTAAATGTAACTTTATTTAAAACTCACATATAACAAATCAGTCAAATAAATCTTCTTTCTGTGGTCAGAGGAGCTAAGAATAATAAAACTAAGGAGTCGCCCTGAAATCTGACATTTGTAAAAAATTATCAGCACCCATGTTTTTTAAATGACATTCACATACTTTTCCAAACCTCCAAGATGTTCCATTAAACCCGGAAAAAGCTCAATCTTAGCCATAGTATGCCACTACCTCTCATTTTTGTTTTCCTTTTTTTCCATTGGTGCATTTTACACTTACGTCATACTGCTCAAATACGGGCTGGATTAATGGGTTATGTTAAAATTTTGAAAACTTGATACCCTTCTTTGTTTCCGATTTTAAATGTTGTCAGCTTTATCAAAATCCTCTCCTCTTTTTAGAGAGCTTAGGTCCTGTTACTGGTGCAAACATGTCTCCTAAATGAAGAGTATTCTCAAAACCACAACCTGATCCCTATTTTAATTATTCTATCCCCTAAAACATAACAAAAAATTCTCTCCAACTTAACAATGCAAAATTAATGTGTTCTCTAAATGAAGAGTATTCTCAAAAAACTCAACTCTGTTCCCTAATTTTTTATTCTGATCCCCTTTGAAGAAAGACTTCTTTCTTCTGCAAATATATCATTTACTGGTCTTGCTGCAAGATTTGGCTTGCAGTGATACATATAACATATAATACCCACAATAAGTGCCTTTACCTTCATTTATACAAGCCTTATCTTTCCATTGTTTTGCAAACTCTGTATTTTTTTACACAGATCTATATGCTAAGAGAGGACACTGCGATTAAACATGACTGATTGCAATACATAAAAGAAACATAAAGAACCATTTCGCAGTCACGGCTGGACTTACTACACAATGTCGAACATTAATGAATGTAGTTTGCTGCCGCAGGAAACCTTTTGTATGACCCAACAAACAAACAAAATGCTAATAATGTCTAAAACCAAGCCGTACACTCTGAAAAACTATTGAACGGAAAATCCATGTCATGCATCCATAACGGTTTTCCGTAATTTGCCCCAATGTTTCCTTTCATTTAAATTACTTGTAGTTCTAATAAACTGTTGTTGCCCATAATCTCCCATGTAGCTGTATCCAGATTTCAGGACATGCAAACAAACCATAACAATGTTAACAATCTGGTCAAGAAGAATCATTTATTTTCGTACGCACGAAATTGTTTAGGTTTTCTTTACAAACACAACTTTCAATTCCTGAGAAACTCAAATTCATGGATTCCACCTAAGCATAAACACCTAAACATGTAAATTACTCTATGAAATTGACATTCTGTAATTCATTATTCAGCTGGCCAACGAAATTTTGTCCTTCAAAAAATGATTGCCCCACGAATATTATCAAATGCAGAGCATTGCGGGGGGGGGGGAATGGGGGCGGACCATGGCCGATGAAGAAGGTATGGGGAGATAATCAATCATTAAAAGTGCACTACTCCTTCTACGGAATTAGATATGGATTGTACTGTCCAAGGTTTTGCCAGACAAAATCACAAGCACTCCAGAATGTGAATGATTTTCAGAGGTTTTCAGAGAGATAATAATTTTTCATTAGGAGCAAGTTAAATACTCCGTGTTTTGTTGTGTGTGTTGCTTTTTCCTATATTTACTTTTACAGACTTCAGAAACTGGAAGATATGTCCAAAAATGCAAGTAGCTTTTCTGTCTTAGTTCTGAACCACTGGTCAATGCTTTTCTCTGAAATTGTGAATGACCATTTTGTACTTTACTTGACAGCAATGCGTATTTCTTGAAAAATATTCTTTTAAATAATTATTTCAAATCTTGCATGAATTACATCTACTGTTGGTATAACGATGGTCCATATTTATTGGTGATATTGATAAATGTAAAAATACCCCCAAAAACAATGTACCCTCTTGTGTTCAAAATGATGATGTCAGATGAAAACAAGAGTCTCAACTCCAGTATGGTTATTGATGTAAAGTTGTTTGGTTTGAAAAATGTTATCCCTTAGAAATACCATTATATCCAATATATTATGTCTCACGGAGACGCGTTCATGACAAGATTCAATAAACTCTGTACAGTCTGACGCCAACTGAACAACCTGACATCTCAATCAATTGTTTCTCCTCTGTTAAAGGTGCTGGCCTCGCTGTGTTACAAATTGGCCTGGCTGCATTATACAGACGACAGAAGGGGTCAACTATACTACCATACATTACACTATAGGAAGAAGAAGGGAGCAGGCTCTGGCTCGCACACATGGAAAGTGTGAGGTAACATAATATCAAAATTGAATGTAGATATTTTCAATAAAAAAGTTTTAACTCAAATATTTATTTAATTAAATCATGTACACATTTAATCGATGAACCAGAAACAAAATATACAATCATTTAAATCAGGGAGGAAAGAATGGCAATTTTCATGTCTACTTTTTTAAACATTTCTGATAGAATGTTGTACTATTTGTTACATGACAATGTAGCTGGACATCAAGTTTTCTTTACCATCTATTTCCTCTGAAACGCTTCGAGTGAAGTGAGTGCATTACCTTTAAAGAGAACTTAGAACCCGGAAATAAAACATGCAACTATTTCCGAGCAAATTTCCGAATACAGTAGACAGATCTATCACTGCTTTGTACTATAAATTCTACTCTAGACACAAGAAGCTTCAGTAAGTCTTTGACCTCACGTTATTTTCTCGAGCAGTATACCATTTTAAGAGCATGGTTGAAGTAATCAACTCTACCACATGGTACAAGGGTCGATCAATCAAACAAAATAGTATTGACTGGAACTTTTGTGTCTCTTTCAGGCAGAGTTTAAGACATGTCAGCGAATGACTATTAAAATTAATGGAACTTGAAAATGGTGTATTTGAAAGTAACGAAAGCAAGAACAACAATGGCCCTGAGTTTCCATGGGAGCATATATAAACAGGACAAAAAATAAGACTAATTAAAAGAGAAGTATAAAAAAGGAATGAAGAAGAATGAAAATGAAAGTTTAAAAAAATAAAATAAAATAAACGTTATTATTATACACTCCACTTTTAATTGATATTTCTCCAAAATACCTGTTTTTCATTATTCATCATTTAATATGTCCTTATTTCACATAAGGATGACAAAAAGCTTCAGCCAATTTTATCAGTTTTAAGAGTAAATTTTGAATCTAGGACAAGCTTTCTAAATGAAATAACAAATCAGCATGGTATAAGGTGGTCCAAACATAAACAGTTTAGATCCGACACATTTGCTTCTTTTACACAACTCATCAGCAGTAAATCAAGATCCAGAAAATGAAGTGAAATCATATCAACATTAAGGTGTTCTATTGGGAACGGATAGAAACCAAAACTTGCTATGACAGTTTCATTTAATATTTTAAGGATGAGTTACCTTAATGTTCTTTAGTTCATTACGTGACATTGCTAAGAATGGGGCTTCACTTTATTACAGAGATTTAAAATGTTTGTGACTTGTTAAGGGTTTCAGCTCACAGTTTTCTAGGAGCAGACTTGTACATACAGATTAGAAACCGAGCCGAGCCTTAAGCTTATTACAGGGATTCAAAGATGGGTTTTTCTTTCCTACCTAGCACATTTATCAACACAAACTACCACATTTTCAACTGCAATGGGCTAATAAGGTTATCTGCGACATTTTCAAGCGTTAAGATTGAAGGAATATTGAGAGTTGTATTTGTGACACAACAATTTTAAATTTTTAGACACAATAATGCAGCGGTTTTTCGTAGCCTGCACACGATAAAATGTTGTGGAATGAAAGTGACCCACAGTCTTACGAAAGAATATGGCAAATGGGATAAATTAGTGGACATAGAATCAATTATAGGTTATCAATTATAGATTACTTACCTTGTTTAGGACAGTACATCTGTAGGGAGACACATTTCTGGAACCTACAGTACTGACACTGCACCCTGCTTTCCTTCGTAATCACACACTTCTTGTCCCGTAAACACACATACTTTAACTTGTCCTGCTTGTACGCCCGCATGTAAAATTTCTGAAAATATAGAATTCAACATTTTTCATCTCCTGATCACCCAATGCTTGTTAACTTTGGTCTATTTGATTATCCTAAGTAAAGCAGTGTAACTGGCCTTTTAAGCTACCAGGTGATGGCATTTTCAAGAAGTTCTAAAATTTCCCAGGATACCATTAACTAGACAACTTACGTCAAACTTAAAACTTCAATTATTTTGAATTGTATGAACGTAAAACAGCTTGTTCTGTCCAAAAAATGGTACAGCTAGACAACATTCAATACAAAAAATATTTTATATCTGAAATATAAGTTCTGTTGGAATTAGATTAAAGGATTTAGATTGTATTCAAACTTGAAATGTGTGCATAAGTTCTATAAGTTACGGGGACTATTTTAGTAAAAACTACTCTGAACTCATAGCAGTTTTAAAACAGAGGAATCTTGAAAAACTTTCAACGATGAACCGAAAATATTTTTGGTCCGAATATTCTAAGGAATGCTAATGTGTCTCGGTTAATTGCTTACTCTGTGTAAGTTGATCAAATTTGGAACACTATTCTTGTTTCAGATATCCACATGTTTTGAGATGTGTTGGAAGTTTGGTGGTTTTCTGAGGCTTTTCATGTACAAGATCAAACAAGGACAAATCACTTGATGCTTATTGTTTTCATTACGAGACACCAGCAAAACGAATGATACTGATGGTTGAGAACAAAAGGGTTTATGTGCCATTTCAATACAAAAGTACCGCCTCCTCGATAGCCTAGTGGTAGAATGCTGGCTTCGAGTGCGGGAGGTCCCGGGTTCAATCCCCAATCGAGGACCGCGTCATACCAAAGACGTTATAAAAATGGTACCAGTAGTTCCCTTGTTTGGCACTCGACATTAAACAAAGGGAAATACTGGCTCTTTCTCAAGAATTAAGATGGGATAAAAAAGTAATTGATAAAATCTGGTATGAAAATCCTTCGAAGTCAGAGGTCATTGGCCCTTGGGGCCGGAATGAAAAAAACAAATGACCACGCAGAACCGACAAAAGTCGAACGCTAAAAAAAAAAGAAAAAAAAAAGAAGTGGATACAACATTTCGGTGTCCACCCCTCAGTTTATATTTCTTCAGCTTGAAATGCTTTTCTCTATGTTTCTGTGACAGTAGTGAAACACAGGCTCCATTTCCCTGGTGACAGATTGATCTATTTTTCCTCACATCGTCTTGATTAATAAGTTAAGACACATATCACCTAGCTGACACTGGGCCTGCATGAAAAAACAACAGGGGATTCAAATGATGTAGGTAAAGCTGATAAAGAGGTTTATATTTACAGTAAGTATGTGTAATCAATAGATGGATCAAAAAAAAGAAGTGCAGTGTCAGCATTTTTTACCCCGAATCAGCATTTTTTTTTTCTTTCATTTATCTGATGCAAGACATATATAATAACAGTGGGTGGGGCTGAGTAGAATGAAGAGTAAAGAAGAATTAGCTTAGAAATGATGACGATGAGGATTAGAGTATACTTATTATGGGTGGAATTAGACTATGCACTCAATCACAGCCATATGGGAAGGAGTAAACATCGATGTGGTATTCAGTGCAAACTTTAGATGAACCTTTCTGTACCAGTGTTTAGTTAGAGATGCTTAACCGCATTTTTTTAAAGAAAGTGTGCGAAACAGCGGTGCTTGTATAGCATAGTCATTTGGTGCTTAGAATTTCAATAAATATGTGTTCAAGAAGAAGAAATGCAAAGCCACACGTGAATTATATTAATGCTGGCATCATTCTGTAACAATATCATTCAATATTTCACTAAAAAACATAATTATCCTCTGTAATGTCTAAATAGAGTTTACAGATGTGAAAAAGTTAACTAAAGCTATCACTGATTGTGGTGAGTATACCACTTATCCATGCTTTGTCACCGAAAATAAGGATATGTGGATGTATATGAATTTCGAAAAGGGGCATAACTCTGAAAACCTTTAGCTGCATGGACCTCACAAAGTGTATGTTGTGCACATCATCTGCACACCATAGGGATCATGTATAGCAAATATCATTTAGATTACTTGAAGACTGTGGGAGGAGAAACAACATTTCACTGGTCAACAAATCAATCAACTGCTGGACAACCCTGACTGACGATGGACAACCCCGACTGACCATTCAGTTTGGGTATTATAAAAGTAGGGGCCTTTAAAAAATGGAACAATAAAAAAGAAGTTATGTTGTTTTAAGATCATCATTGTGTACATTATTCTATCAAACAATATCTTTGTTACATGTTTTCTATATCTACAGATTTTATTTTTATGATACACTAATTGTTCACGGAGGTCGAGTGTATCTTTCTGGAATATCTCTCACTTGAGACTGGATGGTTGGGGAGCATAAATGATACTTCACCACTAAGAATGTCTTTTACAGAATTACATGTGTGGTATTTTCATAAATCAAATGTAACAAACCAGCGTAGGCTTATTATTTATACCCTAATTAAAATTTCCAAGAAAACGTAGGGAAAAGAAAATTACTCATAAATTGTGCACAAAAAACCCACTCTGAGAAGCCCTATTGATTAAGTGTGCATGGAATAAAACAATGTGCATCCTAAATTGGCTATAACTTTATACATGCACAATTAACTTGAGTGATTATTTTATACGGCATCAAAGATTAAAGGATTGCGAAACAAGAAATCCTTCACTGTAATTGGTTTGATAAAACAGGGCGGAAATTTTCATCAATAAATAATTTTTTACAAAAAGCTATGATGTTTAAAAGCTGTGTTAATGAAAACCTTTTAATTTTTGTATGAATATTCAGAAACAGCTGTGTTTGTAATTTAACCATACCATTGCATTGATGGTGTTTTAGAAAATTTGGATGCAATTGTCTTGTAAAATATCTGAAATGGGGCAGCATTAGAAAGTTGTTAGTACATGGGTCGTTGGAATAATACAGATTGTAAGAAAAGCTAGGGAACAGTGTACCCTTTTACTAAAGGAATTACGCAAAACTTTGAAGTTACTCATACATTTGAGACTTGAATAGATTCTAAATATTAAAATCAAACAAAACTATCAGATTCTTTGTTCTTATTGTGCTGAATACTGTCTTTAATCAGCTGTCTAAAAGTTATAGATACAAATTATTGCGTAAATTTATGTTTCTGCTAGTGCTTTGTAATAGTAAAACGGTACCCGCAGTACTCAATTGGAGGTAGAAGTTTTGGTTGGAGAGTATTTTATGTTTTGTCACCATCATGCTGAAACAAATTTCGATGTCATTTATATCTGTTGTGATTAATTTATATATATCAACTTTTATCACATGATTAACCTTATTTTCAATGGGATAAATACTATAACAAATAGCTTTATGTAACATATGTTTAATATAACCCAAGATGCGACAGGCAAGAAAACCCTGGAAAGAGTGCCCAGCTGCAGGTCTGTGCGCACTAAAATGTCATGGGTTAAAACGGAATCTTACTCTCGTCAATTTAATATTAAGTTTTATGAAAATCATTCCGGAACCATTATAAATGTCGCCATGGCAACAAAGCAACATACACTAGGGGTCATATCAGGGCAGTTGATGTTTGAATGGACTGTGATAATATTAATTATTCAACATTGCTATATTATAAGCTGAGCAAGCCATATGATTTTTCTATTCACTATTCACTATTCACTATTTATTATTCACTATTTACTATTCACTATTCACTATTTACTATTCACTATTGAAGAACAATAATATTTAATTCTCGAAACGTTTTGATTGGATACAGTATTGTGAGCAGAGTACAAACGAGTGAGTCATTAGGAGTGTGAATTTGAAAGCTAAAGTGTTCTAACTGCTACTTTATTCAATAGCAGTTATAATCCTTTTGCTTTTCATCCCTGGAAGTGTAAACCGGTGCAGTGTTAGTAACAATAAAACCGGTTCAATTACGCTATAACTCGGTCGCATTGCACAAGCACACAATGCAGGCACATTAAAAGTCACTGAACACAGAAAACTATAAACACGAAGTCCTTAATCCTTTGATGTATCCATAAAAACATTGAGGTAGGTCCAAACAATTCCCCTTTGCTAAGATTTTAATTGCAGCGATTGGTTACTGATAGAGATCAACAGAGCACAAGGGGCCTGGTCTATAATTATCAACAAGGTCTTTTGAACATTTTTCTAGTGTGTTTAATGGCACAGTATTCACGTCTGCATGGCCACACTCTAACAATGAGTAATCTAACAGTGAAACATCATATTAGGTCACAAACTTTCTAATATCAAATGAGATCACAACTTTCTATGTTCTAAACTTTCTATCCATACAAGGTATAAATTTTGATATCAAACAAGAAATGATAATACATTATATTTCTTCAATTCTTTATCATTATTCTCCTGGCTTCTTCAAGATCAAGTTCCAAAGAAAAACAAACAATATCTGCGAAGTATTTTCAAAAAAATGACCTTTTGTTGCACATTGGGTATATCTATACCACAAATATCCCATGCATTTGTCATTACTTGACCTTCAAGTGTCACAGACAGCAAAGCATGAGGGAAAATTCTCATAATTTCAAGAATCTTCTCCATGATTGTAATGTACACTAAGACATTTCTCTACAAAAAGTGAAACATAACTAGTACTATCCATATAATGTAAGGAGGATAGAGACATATAAGTGGGGTATTAGAGTTACACGGGCTGGCAAAATCAGGCATTTTATTATCATGTGGTTTATACTAATTTATTAAACTTTGATCATGATTGAAACAATTCTGCTCATTATAATCATGCTTGAATCTGTTCCTGGAACCAACCAGTACTGTGCCGTGAGAGTGTTGATTATTCAGGCCTAAAATATGTGCGTAAGCTAGTGCGTAAGTACAATGGTACCCAGAACAGCTTTCGTCAGATCAAGGTGCGTATGTTTCCAGATAATAGACCCTCTATTCATTCAATAATTTATCTACAAATAAGTTCATTTACCTAAAGCATGACCACAAATACACGAGTAGAAAAAAAGTCAGGAAAAACAACAACAAACTGCATGACATTCAAAACAGTACTCTTATACCACCCATATTGTTTCTTTTTTCTGGTGTGATCAAATGTTGTTGCTTTTTATAATATAAATGCATTTCCAAAATAGATGTTTAGAAAAATCATTGATATGCAACCAAAATCACTTCCGATGGTTCTGCACTACGAGGGTATGCATAATTAAATGTTAAAATCAAAGTATAAAATTTCTTTAGATAAACTTTTTGTAGTTAACACGAGAGGATTCTAAATGCTATTAAATAAAGAAGCAGATAGAAGCCTTTCCCATTCAGCCCTTGATGTAAGATCATGAATAGGTGTGTCTAGAACATTTTAAGTGTCTGTAATAATGCAAGGTAATTTTACAATATAGTCTGTGAACATAGGCTGAAAATAGCATAATTATACTATCTACATTTAGAACTTTACAATGCACATAGGATAGGGGAAAGTGCTAAATATGGTTTCTATAGAGTCAATAAGTAGAGTCAATAAGTAGTATCAGTGTTCAATCTAACTACAGTAACGTACCGCCATTAACACCTCTCGAGATTAACACAGATCTGCTATTATTAAGACCACCAAACATAGACTAACACACTATAACATTAAGATTCCGTAAACTACAAGAGTACTACTACGTAAAACATAGACTAACAC
>ENA-OREC01002150-OREC01002150.1-marine-metagenome-genome-assembly--contig:-NODE-2150-length-10661-cov-11.019747_pt1 | contig 10661 bp, 4 predicted proteins | sample MGYA00248626_ERZ508543 | MGnify/ENA primary metagenome ERZ508543 (study PRJEB26211, sample SAMN05518279) | marine metagenome | isolation source: Puget Sound, Washington, USA | host: Bankia setacea...
TTCAAAAAGAGAAACTCACAACAGTAAGATATCAATTGTGTACCAATATTATGCATTATACCATTATGTAAATATTTACCATGTTGCTCATGTTTTGTTTATGCGTTTCATACTTTTCATATGTCTTGTTTATGGCGATGAACATGTTTGTTTATGCCAAATAAAATATTTTGACTTGACTTGTAATTCAACGCAACACTAGGCTATCGACCTCATATGTGTCGCCATCATGTTTCCATCCATTGGTAGGTATAATGTTGTTCATTTATACCTGTGTAGAACTGTCCGAATGATGAAAAGTGTGAAACTTATATATATATGAAACTCCACCAAACATAAATAACAATTGACACAACACTATATAGGTTTTAAAACGTCTTGGTTTGGATCGATGCGTGTTTCTTCAGGTGTCGATAGTGTACGTATAGCGGTCGTATAGCGGTACTATTTTATGTACTTTATTACTACTACTAGATCTGGAGTCACTAAACCACACTGCGACCAAAAACCTCAATATAATATAATATAATATAAATATAAAACTGTCAAATACCTAATATAAATATCCAACTAGTTATTATTATGTGCAACCCTCGTTATCGTGTTCACCTGCTTGTTGTAATCTGTCTCGTGTTGTTGGTGGATTTGATTGTCCGAAGTGGTGAGAACGTGTGGTCAGGCACAATGTCGTCTGTCGTCTTGCCGTCTGCTCCAGTGTCGTCTGCTATAGTGTCGTCTGTCGTCATGTCGTCTGCTTAGGTTTCATAATGGATTGCCGCTAACACTTATTAAACAATCTAGCGTTACTCACTACCTCAGGATATAGATGCGTTTGTGCTTGTAAAAGTTTATTTTGAATTTCCGCCACCATCAATAATTAAATCACCAAATATCTCACACGTTATGCTTTCTTGTTGAACAAGTTTTATATATAATTTAATTTTACCAATCACAAATTAAGATATTACGTTTAGAAATCACAATCATTATTTTTGGATTTACTTGGATGTTTTTTATGTGATTTGGAGGATCAATTTTGTGAGTGAAAGAATCGATGTTGTGTTACAAATCATTTCCTATCCTTAATGTTAACTTAATTAACGATTTATAATAGACGAACTCCATGTATAAGTAATGACCCAGTTGTTGTGAAAAGGTACATCTACGTTACTTCATATGTAGACTTGTATTAACTATGTTTTACCCATAAAAGATTCATACACGTATAAGATGTACATTTACTGGTTTATTTCACAACAATTCAGAGTGTAAAAATATTAAATTCACTGCTTATGAGTTGACGAAGAAAAGATGAATTACACAATAAAATGTTAGATTCTATCAAAGTGGGACTTATATTTTACAGTTTATACCTTTTGTTAAATACTTCCGTTTACAACACAACACGTGTCTGGAGTCGTTTTCTTGTTTGTTGTGAATGATATTACTGCTAACATTAATTAGATTTACGTGTACGTGTATTCGAAAGAAAATAAATTCACTAGAAAACAAGAGTGTGATAGTGTACCATAACTTGTCTATTTTCAATGATTATTTTCCTCATTTCAAACTCATTCAAACCACGCATGTTGTGTAGTAGATGTACACTTGTATACCGTATGTGGTGTGATTTTTACTTGTGAATAGCCATTATACACCGACTTGAATTGTAAAGATGCTTGAATACACAAGTACTTGTATTAAACATGTGTACACAGCAACCATGCTAGTGTACATTTCATTCACATGTAACCAACTTCTTGTTATACATGTGTTGTCTGTTTTCCGGTCAAATGAGCAACACCCTTTAACTGTTCATCTCATATGTTATAAATATGGTATTTTGTTTTACCCTGGTCACGTGGTTTGTTTACTGTTCTCATTGTATGTACGTAATTATGTACGAGTGTTTGTGTTTCTTTTTGAGCACATGTGTTATGTTGTTGCTTGACTCGAGCGTTTCAACCTATGGTTGCCTATGGTATTTCCTTCCACAAACATATAATATACAATAATAAAATATGTTAAAATAAACATGAACATATAGCAAACAAAATGATAAAACAAAGTCTTATTTCATGTTTTTCTTTTTTATTAATTTCTCACAAAGTGTGCATATATACATCATTCATACATCGAAATATACACAAAAATAGCACAACAATTTTATATCCGTAAAAACAAAGAAATATCTCACTAATAAGTAACATAAGTTTCTCATGAAAAGTAGTTCTTAACAATAATAATAAAGAAAGTATAACGTCTTGCCGCATTTTGCACTTTTGGAACTATTTCTGACATAAAAAATAGCTTTACGTGAATGTAAATACAGCAAGACATAAAGTAGTACCCGTGTATGACTACAGTTTGTACAGCTAGTTATAATGCATGTTGTTGTACGAACATGTTTAAAAAGATAGTTCCTACGAGTAGTAATTTCCAGAACTTGTGTCCATGGACTATTTTTGAAACAAACTATACCAACATATGTGAATACTGGTTATAAACGTGGTTTTCACAAAGAGAGTTAAAAAGACATTTAAAAAGAAATTGTAATAATTATTTGTTGACTAGGGAACTAAAACAGTGTTTGCAATAAATACGAACTTTTTTAGAAACAATGACCCCGTGTAAAGCCTTACTAATCAAAGCACCATACCAGTTTTATGAAGAACGAAATGCAGTGGAAGATGGTTTTTAAGTTGGCGTCAAGCAGGATCAACGGTATTGCCATTTGCACGGTTGCGACGCCATTAAATTAAAAATAATTACTTTAATTCTCCAAACATAAAATATGAGAAGAAAATTTCAAGATTAAAAAGTCGTTATCACCATCTTGTAAACTCTGCGTGATATTTAGAACATAGATGACTGGAATATAAGTGCTAGATTTGAATTGGCTGTAAATTACCTATGTTACAAGTTCGTAGGTTCTAGACAAGTGTAACACAAAAATGTTATTCTGCAGGATGGTTGTAAGATTAAGAGCTATACCATCCTGGAGATTTCCCCTCATCTTTATTGTTATGTCTCTGTCGGGCTTGTGTTTTCTAATAGCTTTACATCGATTGTTGAAGTAATTAAAACAGTTTTCCGGTTTTAAAGAGTTGTATACTTAGTGTTTTTGTTCTCTCCTTACCTAAGAGAACTACGCACAATTTTAAGAAACGTTTTTTTTCCTTTAACAAGCGAAAACATATAAAACGTCTAACTATTGAGCCCTAAGCCACGAACCTTGTTCCTCATATAACAGCGCGCTGCATTTAGTTTATTGGTTCCCTGCCAATTAATGTTCAGTGATTATTTTTCCTCTCTAAAACACGCCTTCAATTACCGGGTACCAGCATGCTTCAGATGGGACAAAATCTACCCTGAACGCTTGCACATCGCCCCTTTTCTATCATATATATATAAAATCTTAAATAAATGTATACAATAATAATTCGAAATAAATCATGTCACATATCTAACACAACACTTCGAAAAAATAAATAACAATGAATAATAACTGTAATAATGTAATGCCTAAGGGCTTCTGTTATTTTCCCGCCAGCACAGATGTCGTCTGATACATTTCCAGGAAGTTTGAGGCATCAAGTAATGCTGACACACAATTAACTTTGGTATAATGAGACATAAGTTCACTCCCTTTAACAGAAACGAGTACCTCCCCTCTCTGCCTTCACCGCTCGCTTGGTGTCTATCTTGGGTTTTGCACCAGACGTTCCACTATGTCCCTTTTCACGTAAGTTATGAATTGTTAGAAATATGCACTTAGTCACTTTTCAACGATGGCACCTGTTGAGTCCGGTCCGACTTGCCGTTTCCGGTCCAATCCACTGAGCATGCGCTCAATGCTTTTAAGTTCACTGTTTGGATTGGTGGATGTGGTAGTGTTACTGACCGGACTTCTGCTTCGAACCGGCGACGGTCGACTTAGGTTAAGACTAGATGGCGCTGTTGTCGGCGAAGTTGGTGACCTTGAACCCATGTTGAACCCGGATGACGATAGAGGTGATGTGCTGGTTGCCATGGTGGTTTTTGTCATGGGGAATGAATATGGTGAGAACCTGTTATTTGATCTAGAAGCGAACAACGGTCCTAGATGTGAGTTTGATGAACTTGACGTAAATGTAGGTGATAAATTCGGATATAATGGATGTCCGGGCATTGACAACTGTCCGAATGCAGATAAACCGTGTGTTGGTGACAGATGGTTCAAGTCACCGTGAGAGGAGGGCAAGTATAGTCCATGAGCGGCTAGTGACGAACTGCCTTGATTAAGTAACATATGGTAAGGTATGGAGGAAGTGGTGCTGGGATATCCATGAGGGTAGAAATATGGAAACATTGGATGTGTAACTGACGGCTGAACCACGGTCACATTGGGTGGACTCGTGTGCTCCTTCATTAAAAGTCTACTGGAATCACTTAAAGAGTCATGTCTATCCGATGACGACTTTTCACTGTCGGAATTGTTTTTGTCGTATGAAGATTTAGACTGAACACCGTCTTCTGGATCTGTGTCAATATGTGCTGAACGATCGAATGGACTTCGGCGCGCATGTGCGTGCACATGCTCAATCGGACTGCGTCTTTCTATTGGACTAGAAGTAGAAGGTTGTACAATAAGATCACTTGTGTGACTGTGGATCTCCGGTGACTTGTTCCTGTCAAAACTGCTTACAAAATCGCTTTCACTGATCTTTCTAGGAAACCCAGACTTTAATGGCGAGGAGAACGTGGAAGTCTCGTGGTGGTTCTCCATAGATGACTCGTGCTTTATATGGTCCATATCGGAGTCAGAGTCGTCATGGCTCGTGTTAGATTTAGTGGTGTCTAACCGGTGATCGATTCTTGCACTTGTCAAATCAGTAGGTGAGGGACCTGAAGGTATACAAAGAACCAATCATTAGCAAAATTACATTGAGTCTACAATTATACGGCCATATGTACAAACCAGGTAACCCCTGAACCCCATACAAACAACTTTCACACGTAATTTCGCTTGAGAAAGTTTACCAGAATAATCGAATGAAGGGGACCGTGAAATGCACATTCAACTGGTCAGGCTTAACCATTGTACTGCAAGTTGATTAAAGTTCAATATAAAAAGGGGAACTAATGTGTAGCTGTCAACGATAACGTCTGGAGAAGATGTCCGCAACTCAATCACTTTAATATCCACTTCTAATCTACGCGTCTTTAATGAGCGTTTAACCATAAAGATCAATGTTACAATGGCCGTTCAAAATGGCTGACGCTATAGGGGGCGCTCTTCAACATTGGTCATAGCTCCGCACTTAAGTGAACCAATAATTACATGGTCCATCTCAGCTTAGAGAGGGGACAAGCGTTTAATTTTCAAACTTGACTGATACCAATAGCCTGCCAATTGAATGAGATGTCGAATATAATCACAATAAAACGCCCCAGTAATAACGGCCTTAAAGTGTCTCGTGTTGATTTCAATAAGGATTTGAGGCGGCCCCCATCAGTGACGAACCACTTTTCGACAATTATTAAATCCATTGAGGTAGCACAGTGAAAGGCGTGAATTACTTTTGAGGGATTTTACTGATTGCTCAAATGCACAGTCTGACAATGTTACGAGCATGTAAAACTATCGCATTCTCTCATGAAATTCGACGCGCAAATTTGAAATAATTATTCGAGTCGTTTTAAAACCCAGAGATAAATAATATAAAACCGGTGACTTTAGGGCCGGGAATCGAAATAAAGCAATTACGTTAAACCGGTAAGGACCATAAATTGTGTCGTCTGCATTCTTGTTTAGACACATAGATAACTTTTATTGCAACTTAATGCTCTTGTCAGTGACAAAAATCGCAGAAGAAAATCGTAAACTCGTAAAACCATTCACACAACGATAGATATACAAATCTGCGATAATTTTCATGTTGTAGAAATACGATAATCTGCGGGGTTTAAGTTGAAGTTTAGCACGGTGTCACTAATTACTAAATTATATATTATTTTGACAAGTTAGACGTTAAATTTGAATCTCACGGATAGCTTCATTCACACATTGACCGGTTTGACCCCAATTTTCAAATATTAATAAGTCATGGGTTAGGAAACGTTTTCACCCGTAAAATTGGTAAAGTTTGTAAAGAAAGCGCCATATTCGCAGTTTTCATTCCAATGTAATGAATGTAAAAATAATATGTAACATTTGTATACAGTAGATTACAGCACGAGATAATCTCTTCAATTTGGAAAATACGGACTATATGTTAACAGACTTTTGACGCCTGTGGTAGGTGTGAATTCAAAAACTCGAGTCTACAACTTTCACTCCCTAATCAAAATGTTTACAACTGACGTTTACCACATGAAATCCAGTTTGCATTAATAGATTGCGAGTCATGTAAACAGCAAGGCTCCTACCTAAGCTTTCAGTATTATCAACCGATTCGAGCAACATCGATAAAAGCCGAGGGTTACAGAATGAAGAGAAAGGACCCGGATAACGACTGGTCTACGGTTTGAACAAATACTGAGGAATTTTCGAGCAGACTGGGTCCTGTTATCATACTCAGCCTATTCTAGTTCTATGCTTTTATCTCACTTTTGATTGAGTAACGTCTTAAAACTTTGCAGATGAACTCAACAATTGTAAGCCGATACAGAAGACCTTTAATCACCTCGGATTTGTTACCACTGTTTGCATGACGCAGCCTAGGTGTCGCTTTAACCAGATTCCTACCCATAATTCCACTGTTTAGACGGGTTATCATACTTGTCATGTGTAACGCCAAAACTAAATAGACTGGTTGAGTACATTTGCTAAGCCGCAGAATATATTTAATCAGAAGATTTATTAGTCGTGAATGATTGGTTAAAGTCATTTCGCTGATAAGCCCGATGATCATTTAACACTTTGAGATGAAGAAATTCTACTGAGATAAAGGACGCAATTGTGAAATCCATGTTAACAACTTTGATTGGATTTTCATTGTTTAACTTGATCTTAGGCCATGTAATATTTATTTGCAATGTGTAGGAAATCGAAATACTCTACGATGGACCTTATATTGAAAAGCTAAACGCGCTTTTTTCTATCACCGGGTATCGTTTAGCTAAGCTCCATTGAAAGATATTGCTCTCATTGAATATCAGAAATACCTATATAGGCGCCATAAGACTTTCGTACTAAGACCACCAAAGACTTATGCTGGAGAACCCTGCACCGAATCTAACAAGTTGTGTATATATGATCTAACAAAAGCCATTTAGCACTAATTAAGAGATCCCTGAAGTTAGTTTTGGCCAAATGCAAGATAGACAATAAAGCAGTTAAGCGGTTCAAGAGTTTCACACGTAAACACAAAACCTCTGTACTTATGCCAAAGACACCATACCCACGTTCTGGAGCGGTAGAGGTGAGAAAAATTAGCTTTGATCAATGAAAATCCACACGAATACCTACAACGTACATTTGGGGTGAAAAGAATGCCATCTAAAAGCATTTTCCGCGTTCCGTTCTCACAAGTTTCCGTTTGACGCGTGGCCAGTACATGGACCATAACACTTCTGGCGGAGTTATAGTTCAAAAGATCCACACGAGTACTTCGGTGCTAACGGATTTCTTTTTGTCACTTATTGTGTGGAACGGAATTTTTGTTGCTTTCCTTCTCTATGATTCCTGATTCTTCTGACTTAATGGTGTAGAGGGACTGATTATCCAAGGTGGCCACCAAAGTCACCGCGTTAATTGGACCGGACAGATACAATGTTCTCGTGATAAACATCAGCGGAAATAGGCAGACATCTTGGACATGCGCACTAATGATATTTGACAGGAATGGGATAGGTACCGAGTAATTGTCCGTGTGACTACATGTAGGCAAATAATCTCCCTGGTATCTCTGCAAATGGCTGTTCCTAGCAATAGTTATCAGATTTACTCAACTATACTGTGAGGGAAAACATTTATCTAGGTACATCTGACTATTCAAGACACGAAGTCCACCCGTACCGTTGTGTGTTCTTTATAAATTACTGAAACTTGTTTTGTAATGATTTGACCCGTCCCTCAAACACTAGTTTAGATTATTAAGATTATGTATGGGTTTTTTTTCCATTCACTACTTACACCAAGAGTTATCAGATAGATTGTTGTCTCCCTTTAATGCAATTACAAACCACCGTTATCATTTGTCGCTATATCATTAAAATCATGTCGCCATGAAGCTAAATATTATTCAAACTTAGATGTGGAAATAGCCAGTGGTCAATTCCGCGGTTTCTACATTACGATGGCTAGGATATGCAGGTATATGTGTGACTCAGGGATTAATTAAATCATGAATTTTGACAGGCCGGCTTTTTTTCTCGACAAATTATGCGTCAGGCTGACACCAGAGGAGTGTGGGGCGCGAAAAGCCACTCAGATTTGTGTCTCGGCCTAACAATTTGTACGTTCACGTTAAATCACGAGTTTAGTTTGGTCTCCACTAGTTATCAGAAATCAAAATGTAAAAAGTGTGCTAGAAGCGCTTTACCACCCACCGTTTTATGAAAATCGTTATCAAATAAAAACACCTCCTTGCCACCTTTAAGTGAAAATTTTGCTAGTGGGTATTTCACGGGAAAAGAATGGTGGATATTGTGTGATGGCCTCTTAAAATATTATAACTATAGACACTGGCAGATACGATTCTCAAGCACAGTCTAACGTTACGTCTGTTGTATTGTTTTCACTAGGCGTTCATTTCGATTTTCTCGTCTGCAGCGATGTTGTTTTTGTTGAAGATCAATTAAGACTAGGATAGAGGTTTTTGGCGACAGTTTTGAAAAGATCGTACCTTACATACACCTTGAGCCAGAAACCAGTCGTGTCTGGATGTGAACGGTGGTACTTTAGATAATTAAACTAATCCACGAAAAAAATATTAACACAATTAACAGAATTTGAATTAAACGAAAACAATTTTTGCTCATTCGATTTTCTCGTTTATTTATTAATACAGAGAATTCTTGTGACACGTTTTCAAAAGTTATAGGGAAAAAAGTGAAGAAAAAACCGTTAGGACAAAAAAATGAAAATTGAATTTATACGAGGATAGACAATACGGAACGGAGGACTCCTTCCACGGCGACAGGCTGACCGTATACCAAGTTTCTGACACGTACTCTAAATAGTTACATGTAGCGAGACATGGCAGTTTATTGCATGTCTGCTAATTAATAAAATCAAATACGTTACAATAAAATTCAGTAAGGAAATAGTGATAAATGATAAAGAGGGCTTGATTTATAAGGCACATATATCAAGCGAGGCGTTAGTGTGGAAAATTTGCATTTGTTAAGCCTCGTACATTGCTGTTACACAGAACGGCTTACGGCAGTTGGACGTTAAATGGTTGTCGTTAAAGTATGAGCAGCGAGCGTCGTGTGAGGTCCGGGGATTAAAAACGCTAGGCGGCAGATAAACTTAATTTGTTGTTGATTTCAGGGTTTCAGTGTTTTTATGTATCAAGAGAAGGAGGTGGGAGATTCAATTCGCGTCTCGTCCGAAACATAACATCATCTTTATCAATATACATCTTTTTATACGTTTTTCGTGAATGATAAGTTCCGTGAAAATGAACCTTTACTTTGTCAATTAATCTCGACTAGTTGGTAGCTATGAGGGAGAAGGAGTGTGTTAGAGTAAACAGTTTAGACATGTATCTGTAAATTGGGGGAAATGGTATGATTATTCACAAGTCTACATTATGTCTGCCGTATGGACCCTATAGTACAAACTTATCTATAGAAGTGAATGGAGTACCAACAATGACACAAGCAACAACAGCAACAATAGCAACAATAGCAACAACATCATCACGGACGACTACCATCCAAGAAGCAGTAGTAACAATATTAACAACAACAACAGCACCACCATCATCATCAGGTCCTTCACTACCACCACCACCACACAAGTCGTCATATTCACCTACTATTGCTATCGTCATCCAAGCATAATGGTAATTTTATCATCATTTTTCTCTCGCATTATTTTCAAATAGTTCAACATTGTTTTTACTGACGATATATCAAAGTCACTGAACATTTTAAACTGGCTCTTTATAGTTAAACCCATTTTCCCTCCCTTTCATTCCTTAGCCAAAACCGTCACTCTGGAGAAAATGGTTTTAATCCATGAACAAACACACGATCGTAGAGGATGTCTCTTTTGCTTTTTGATAGGGATTATGGTAAATTAGGGATTCACATTAAGTGTCTGAAGATTAAAGCGGTGATGATAAATTTAGTCGCCACTGACCTAACGGACAACAATGATAAACACATATGCGGTTTTGTTTTAGACTGCCAAAAAAAGTGGTGAAAAGGATGACGACAACACCAACCGTAGCTTATTTTATGAGTCATACGATGATGGCGGTGGTTGTGGTGGTGATTGTATCGACAGGCGTGCTGTCGCTGGTGATGATGATGTTGATGTTAGTTAGTGGCCATGTGTGTCTGTAGGTACTGTGGCACTTTATATGTAAACATTTGACCTCGTAGACACCTGTAGCCAACCGTTTACTGGGGGATTTCAGAGTTTTCCCCAGAGCCCAGACGAATCGCCTTTAAAATCCTTTGCCATGTTTACATTATTTTAATGCAGTATATTTTAAACTAGT
>ENA-OREC01002151-OREC01002151.1-marine-metagenome-genome-assembly--contig:-NODE-2151-length-10660-cov-18.785316_pt1 | contig 10660 bp, 4 predicted proteins | sample MGYA00248626_ERZ508543 | MGnify/ENA primary metagenome ERZ508543 (study PRJEB26211, sample SAMN05518279) | marine metagenome | isolation source: Puget Sound, Washington, USA | host: Bankia setacea...
GAGGTTGAGTTTTCTATGGTGGATTTCGGACATAAGAGGTTGAGTTTTCTATGGTGGATTTCGGACATAAGAGGTAGTTTTCTACAAATATATTATACATCAACCTGATTTCAATTAAAGGTTTCTAATACTTAGTCAGAAATCGTATTCATCACTGTCTAAATAAACCCAAAAGCCAAAAAGTAGAATTATCGCAAACCATGTCCCATTTGTTGGCGACATCTCCCTGAGAAATAAAATGGTGGACAATACGCTATGATTGTCAACAGTACTCTTTATATATTTAATTTTTTTCTTTTTAGTCAGGTATTACATGGGGACATTGATCAGATACTCATGAATTCATTACACTGTCTGCTGAATTTTGAAATAGGTGGATTGGATTGTCCTGTTAATACAAGAGTAAATATCTTGTGTCCATTGAGTACACATAAAACAGTCTTATTTTGCAATGCATTGGTCCATGTAACTTATTCTGTAGTTTCAGGTCAATAGTGTATACAATAACATGGTATTTACCTTTCGTATACAATAACATGGTATTTACCTTTCGTTTACAATAACATGGTATTTACCTTTCGTATACAATAACATGGTATTTACCTTCCGTATACAATAACATGGTATTTACCTTTCGTATACAATAACATGGTATTTACCGTGCGTATACAATATCATGGTATTTACCTTTCATATACAATAACATGGTATTGACCTTTCTTATACAATAACATGGTATTTACCTTTCGTATACAATAACATGGTATTTACCTATTGTATACAGTAACATGGAATTTATCTTTCGTATACAATAACATGGTATTTACCTTTCGTATACAATAACATGGAATTTATCTTTCGTATACAATAACATGGTATTTACCTTTCGTATACAATAACATGGTATTTACCTTTAAATGCGGATATAAGCACAATGAAAGCCAATTGCTGAGTAACTTCTCTGTTATTGTCTCACACCTGTAATGAGAATGGTATTCTTTAGTACACTTTAAATGTATACAATCAATTTTAGCTTATTCATGCTGTAAAAAATGTGTAAAACAGGTATGTAACCATTTCTCTAATGATAGCAGCTAATAGTTTACAAGATATTTGCATGAAAACACTATATTTAAGTAAGTACCTTCTGAACAGAGTTTTCATCCCTTTCTTTCCTGTACTGTCTTGTACCAGCTTTGACAGCAGCTCTTTCAAAACTCTGAAATTAACAAAATATACCCTATAATAATTTAGTTAATATTTGTTGGCAGGTTTCTTTGCATCCTATTGCGCAGGTGTTCCGTAGCCTCAAACCTCAGGGATTGCGGGTTCGAATCCCAACGGAGGCCCAACTTTTTTTTAAATTTCACTGTTTTTAAAATTGGTTTAAACTGCAAATATGGCGTACGTTGCTGTCTAAGTAAATCAGAAAACACAAAATCATAAATATTATCTGTGAAGACAGAGTTTATGAGAGTGCATGAAAGGGCGTGTCATGAAGACTGACCCTCGATACCTATTGGTTAATTTATATCAGACCTATTCCTAATGTGTGGTTATGGAAAATGGTGTGTGATAAAATTTAAGCTTGAAAGTTTATTCCTGCATCCTGTTCCAACGTGCTGCACGAGGATCACACTTATTTTCAAACATGGCCGACATTCTAACTGAAGTACTGTATTTATAAAGCACGGGAGGTTTGACTTGCTACTGGAGATTTGGTAATGAGTGATGTATTGTAATATATTTAAGGTAGATTCAAACTGATTACAACCAGATACATATTTAATAATCATAGTTAAATTGGGTACCTCGCTACACTTTATATTGAATACATTTTCTAAGCGACAAAACATATTCCCTACTGTCAGGTCAAGATTCCCAAGCTATACAAGCGTGTAACTACAATGTCATACGGTTTAAATCGGTTAGATGGCACGATGATAGATCTTCAGAACATACACCGAGCTATGCTGCACTGCGCTCAATGTATATCCTGAAGACCTATCATCATGCCGTCTAACTTGTATAAGGACCCTTGTGTGTTTTTATCCCTTGGATTGGTTTAACAGATCATGTAAACATATAGAAGGTATCACATGATATATACCATTGTATATTATAGGTTCTTAATACGTGTTGTGATTTTATATGAACTTTTAAATAAATTAGCTCAAGAATATGCCATTTCTAACCATTCAGGATTCCATGGGTTTTATTAAAGTTTATTGAAATGGAAATGATAGTAAGATTCTTTAAATAACATGATAATAAACAAACAATATAGTAAATAGAACTACAAAAGCCCACATCATCATACAAGTTTGCCAGATATTGCATGTTATGTTACGTGTCTTATATTAGGCTATTCGTAATGTTTATATTACACTGGAAATAAGCGATAAATTGAAAATGTCAAATAAGTTCTACACTGTCATAAAAATGCAAAACTCTGTTGAGACGTATGGGGAGCAATATTTAACTAGTAGTTTAACAGAAAAGAGTGAGCTCACCAGTATTGCTGACTTAACTTAACAAATTTTACTACTAATGTCCATGCGTAGTACAACGCGATCGTCGGGATCCACAGGAAAAATCTGTGTTGTAACGGACCGCGTTATATACACGCGACAGTTGTTCAAATTGATCAAAATCGTTAATGCGACCTCTACCAGGTTTTCACATATGTAAACAAAATAATTGATCTACTGTATTTCATTTAGATACCTATGTAAAATGGTTTGTTTTGGTGACGAAAACGCTTCTGCATGTACGTTAGCGTTCTAAAAGTAGTAACAACGAGAGTACAAGCTAGAAGTTAACTGTACTGTAAGGGAAGTAGATCTGCATGTAGTTAGGTATACATGTTGTAAGATTTTTCATAAACCATCTTTACAGGTTGTGAAGCTTTTGCTTTCTTTTTGTGCTAATGCAAAGTTTTATTCTGTGAAAAAAAATTGCTCAACCTTCTTTTAATTACACATGATCCCCGATTACGTAAGCATTGTATATCAAGTGACCAGTTGACACTGTCCAACTGGTATCAAACTAGTCTAGGAAATACACAGGGAGTAAGGATTTCACAGTTTGCATTGTGTAATACCGCGACCGTCTACTGACATTTATACTGGAAAAATATTTGGGAGCCATGCGGTGACCGCGTTATAATGGGAGTCCACGTTATAATAGGACTGCGTTATAATGGAGTCGAGTGTACTCCCCATAGCAACTCAGAATGTACTATAGGTTGATATATGGCTTGTATGTGTAATATGTGTGGGTTACCACCATCTATACAAACTCTGATGTGGACCAACACAACATAAGCACTTTCATATAGTTCAAACCAGGGGGCTCTTTCATCAATAATTGTAGATATACTAATTGTACCTAATTACTCAATACTAGTCTACCATTGGTCAGCCATCATATCTAGGTGATTAAACTGACCTAGCTAGGACACTTAAATAAAGAAGCACCCATATTCTCATAAATGGCATAGATATTATGAGATTCTATAGGACATTTATAATTGAATTGAACTCACTTTTCGTACCACACCACAAGTCAAAATGCTTACTTGGATATTTTACTAAGTTTGAATATTTATAGCGACTCAATACTACCAAATAGGGATAGATTTTTGTGTTGAATCTATTTAATTTAATTCACAACTACCCCATGTATTAAGTTCATTTCACATAAGATACCTGTGGTGTATTGATGCTAACAAAAGGTAACTGTTTTCATTATTTTTTGGTGTGTCACAGGCCTTTAAATGGCACTGACTCACACGATCTTAATTTATTTCTGTAAAACACGTTGAATCAAAACTCAGCAAATTATCCAAAGGGAAAAAACTGATAACATTACCTAGCTTTCTTAATGAATGAGAATACCTTGGTTAACGGTATTCAGCTTCTACATTAAATGGTAAGTACACTCCAGAAGATCTTATAGCCTAGTAATCGTATACCGAAGTTGTCCAAAATATTTTTAGTACTTTCGGGCAATTTGAAAGTAGGAAAACCAATGTTGTGTTGTGATTTTTCTTGCAAACCCAAAACAGATTCCTTCATAAAAAGGATTTATTATAATATATACGCATGCTAACTTTTTAAAATATACTTATGGAAATTAATGAATTGGGAACAAAAACGCAACTTTAATTAGATGGTGATTAAAAAGATTTAACAAAGAATCCTACTTTTAGGGGAAGTTAAAGGGTTGTTCATAATTTCAATAAAAAAAATGCAAAGAACATGTAAATAATGTCATAGTTAATTGTGTGTGTTGGGTTAGTTTGTTGATGTTATGTTACTAAAATAGTACAACTCTACGCATTGGCACATATATCTTTCGATAACCAAATTATTATATTAAACACTTTATGAAGTTACGAGTGAGCTTGAAGAGTAAGAACAAGACTGTACTTTGTATATCAATAAGTCATATATCGCTTTCTGAACATGTATCGCCCCTGACAGAGTCAATGAGTTTGTGTATAGCTTGTAATCATCATTGTTCAATAGCTGTCTACTTTCAAGTAAAACCATAGATAAACGTATTGTTCAGAAGTGGCCTCTCATACCAATAAACAGTGGTCAAAGGGAGCTTACTCTGCCTAACATCAAATTGTCATGCCGAGAGTTACCTTCTCACCTTCAATCGTTTGTGCTTTTGAGTAGACTTTTACCTTGATTTGTGTTAAGTACATTGGATATCTGTCATCACCTATATTGGTTTTTGATCTATTAAACACGGATAAACTGCATTCTCATAGTAAAGCTAACCAAGTAGACTCAATGTAACTTAGTATACATGTTCAGATAGGTTTGTTAATACTTACTCATCTAAGAAATCCATCTTTCCCATCAATATAGCGCACAGGTTACCAGCAAAGTGAGATCTAAAACAGAAATCATAAAGAACACTGTTATATGTTTGAGACAAATCTGTCCATTCATATTTCATCATTCAACCAGTATGTTATAGAATAAAGTGGTCCAAATGATACAACGAAAATATCCACACACAGCAGATAGTTCAGATACATCACACATTTACTTTAAATTTGTAGTGCTTAAACAGATATTGTTTTATGTACTTGATTGTTAAAGTAATGGACTAGATGTGTTAAATGTTGCCATAAAAAGTTCACATTTCATTTTCTAGTTTTTAAGTGTTATTTTACAATTCTATTGATGCTCTATAACTATGATCTCTGATATGGACATGTTGTGTCAGGTGCAGGTGTTATAACAGGTGGACGTATAATGGTTTTCCTTACTTGTCTTTGATGGTGAACCCTTTCTGTCGTTCCATGGTGGAGATGAGGGACACTAGGAAGAACTTGTTGGACAATAGATCACTGAATTTGGGCATTCCTCTTGCAGCCTTTGACCTCAAATCATCTGTCATCTAGAGAAGGTAATAAAGAGTTCCAATTTATACAACATTCCAAGCCTTCAAGAGATACACAAACGTTCACACTTCAAACTATTAGAGATGCATGTCAAAACATCTAGTTGTATTACATGTGTTAATATTAATACACACAGAACTAGCAAAACAACTACGAGAATTCTTTTTTTATCAATAACTTCTGTTTCCAAATGTTTTAAATGTTAGATTGTTATATATATAAAACATGTATATCAAGTTTATGAAGTTTTTATTTTCATCTGATCAATACATTTCGAGATAACCAGCCTTTCAAGCTTTGAGAGATGATATATTGGTGCACAAAAAACAGAATGTTTAGAACTGTACTTTTTATTCAATCTTCAAATTCATAAACCGCACTGTTTCTGTAGTTTGTTTTGTCTTTTAAAACCCCTACACTATTCTCTTTAGAGAATATACTCAAATATGTACAATGCATATTCTATTTTATTTGTATGTGTAACTGGTACCTTCTGTTAAAGAGTCAAATTATTAAACGTAGAATAATATAAAATCTGGAAAAACCACATAAATGTATACATACAATACAGTATAGAAATCATTTTCAATAAAGCCAATGCAGAGCTTACGTTGACTTTTTACTTAACTTTTAACTTACTTGATACAAGGAACCAAATTAAACATAAAGCTGATCTTACACAACACTTTAAAATAAGCTGAAGTTAAAACATCCACTAATATACTGCTGACAATGAAAGACAATACTGACAATACTACACCTTGTACTGAACAGTGTTTAGATAGTTATTATAAATGTGAGTTAGAATTGTGACACTGATATGATATGAAAACAGAAAACACTTTAACTTGGCTTAGGTAGACTGCCACCTTCAGGTCATATTGCAGATGCCTAACTAGTACAGTGGTGAAGTGAATAAAAACAGACTTTTCCACCATATAACTACAATGCATTCACACCCAAGTAAGACATTTAAATGCAAAAGCTTAAACGTCTAACATTTTGAGGATAAACATTCGAAAAGTACTTAAGACACAACAGAAGTACTCACAATACGTCTCTTTATATAAGCTTGTTTTAAAGTTACTCAGTTCACCGAAAGCAGTTTGAAGGCTTGCTATTTAGTTTACCTTTACATAAATGAACCTTATTATCCCACAAAAAGGGTGCTTGTGAAAGAACAAAATATTGGTCTATGACAAATTAGAGAAAAGAGACATGTAACAACACCATTATTTTTCCGCTCCACCATCTGCTGAGGCCAGAGGGACTCATTAAACTACATTGTCAAAGATGTGATACGATTTAACAACACGAAATGCAGCACTAAAACTGATATTTCTATAAACTGCAATGTTAACAGTATACCATCAAAAAAAATACACATTTAATTCAAAAGAAAAATAATCTTTACAAAAATCTTTTTTTCTTTTTTTTAGTGTTCGACTTTTGTCGGTTCTGTGTGGTCATTCGTTTTTTCATCCTCGCCACAACGGTTAATGACCTAAGACTTTGAAGGATTTTCTATCCCAGATTTTATCCATTACATTTTTTTTCCTATCTTAATTCTTCAGAAAGAGCCAGTATTTCCCTTTTAATGTTGAGTGCTAAACAAGGGAACTACTGGTACCATTTTTATAACGTCTTTGGTATGACGCGGTCCTTGACTGGGGATTGAACCCGGGACCTCCCACACTCGAAGCCAGCACTTTACCACTAGGCTATCGAGGAGGCGGTACAAAAATCAATCGATTTAGTCCATGCTTTCATGTTCAGAAAACCACTTGTTCCTAGTCATAATTTAAACAATAATCTGGTAGCTATAGAGTTAATCAAATTTGTATCGCTCAAATTGAAGTAATGACTCATAAAACTGTTTATAAACACTATCCAGTAACGTCCATGCTTTAGTCAACTTCTATGGTTATAAGTTAAGGAACTACTTTTGTGCTTGAAAAAAAACAATGCAAGTTACAGTGACATAAAGAAGCCTGAAAGATTGTGTGTATTAGATTGAACTGTCTAAACTGGTTAGGGATACATGGCATATACCAACATAAAACCGCCAAGAACTGCCCCCAAGTATTTAGCTTTAATATCCCACATAACAGTGTTAATTATAACTAATAATAAATACCCAGCTAGCTGTAGTATGAACATTTGGTTAGCTGATTACTACTACATGGTTATAGCCAACTAAAGTTAAACACACTTGCAGCTGTACAATGTATCTATTCAGATCAAGGAGGTTATGCAAAAGGGTTCTATCTGCTTCTTTGTTTCAATAGCAATTGGAACCTTTGAGCATTCACCCATTGATTAATCTATTAAACTAATTAACCATTCCATTATTGTTTCAAACTAATGTTAACAATTTAATCAAAGTATGAAGTTCTGTACAACATCATGCTAAAAATATATTAACAAAAAGACAAAATATATCACAACCTTAGACTGATAAAAAATATTACATATTATCATGACCTTAGACAGACAACATACACATAATATTAAGACCTTAGACAGACAAAACTTATCACATAATATCTAAATAGACAACAATCTCGTCTGTGCAAAATACCAAATATATCTCACAACGTCTATGATAGACAAAACGAAGATGAGTCCAAACAAGCAAACATTCCATGCTTCATTAGAGGGCAAGCAATTTTCATGTGAACAAAATTGCAGTGTTTAATCCAAGAAAAATGTTACTTTTACTCAAGAAAACATTACTTTGATCCAATCAATGTGTTATACATATATGGTTTTTACTTGTGCATGTATAATTTGTATGATTCCTTATATCTGTGAGGATCAATCCAATGTATGGAATTCAAAATTGGAAACATTACTAAAGTTATGAATTTTGAAACACTTTTTTGTACATGTGAATCTGTAGAAAAGAATCCATGAACAAAAAACTATGTAACTTACATGTACAGAGTGAAAGACTAGGAAAGAAAAGCATCATTTATCACAGGCAAGAACAGGCATCATATTCAAGAACAGGCATCGTGTCATATTCAAGAACAGGTGTCGTGTCATATTCAAGAACAGGCGTCGTGTCATATTCAAGAACAGGTGTCGTTTCATATTCAAGAACAGGCATCGTGTCATATTCAAGAACAGGCGTCGTGTCATATTCAAGAACAGGTGTCGGGTCATATTCAAGAACAGGTGTCGGGTCATATTCAAGAACAGGGTCGTGTCAATTTTTCAAGAACAGGCGTCGTGTCATATTCAAGAACAGGCGTCATGTCATATTCAAGAACAGGCATCTTGTCATATTCAAGAACAGGCGTCATGTCATATTCAAGAACAGGTGTTGTGTCATATTCAAGAACAGGCGTTGTGTCATATTCAAGAACAGGCATCTTGTCATATTCAAGAACAGGCGTCATGTCATATTAAAGAACAGGCACCATGTCATATTCAAGAACAGACACCATGTCATATTCCAGAACAGGCGTCATGGCATATTCAAGAACAGGCGTCATGGCATATTCAAGAACAGGCGTAATCATGTCATATTCAAGAACAGGCGTTATGTCATATTGAAGAAGATTCAATAACTTACATTCACGTAGAAGAATATAACACATAAGATAACGGAATATCACGCCATAAGCTAAATATATGATGCAAATCGACGTAATGTAGATAAAAGTTGAAGCAGTAAATAGATGGGATAGTTTGTATGTTTGTATATCAAATTGGGGTTATTATTTTTTTGTACAAATGGTTGATTATGTTGTGACCTTTCCGTAATAGCATATACCAACCAGTTGTTTATCATATACATATTGATTGATAGATACCTAAAGGATTGGATACATACAATATAGTAACTGAAGCCAGCATAAAATGGGGTCACATTTATACACAAACAGCATAGGCGAGGCTTTTATATTGTTTGGAGGTAGAAGATCCAATGTTTAAACCTAAATGTCTTCTACAAGAATAATTTCCAGTGTAACCCGCTGGTAATTAAATATATATGAAAATAGCACTCTCTTTTAATATTATACTTACAGCTTCATTTGACACTATAAATAAGCTATAACACATAATCTTCAATGCATGATATGAATATCTACCGCTCTACAGGCAATAGGATGAAAACAAATGAGCCATAAACCTATTACCGTCGATCTAATGTACATTATATTTTTGCATGTTTAGGCTAAAGGATGACTAAATTTGCCCTGGTAGAACAACCCTAGCAAAAGCAATCATATCTCAGTTGAATCCTGACACTATCTCAATGTAACCCTATCATATCTCAGTTTAATTCATCATATCTCAGTTTATCTCTTTCAAATCTAAGTTTTACACTTTAATATCTCACTTTAACCTATCATATTTCAGTTTTACACTATAGGAACTCACTTTAACTTTTATCATATCTCAGTTTACCCCTACATATCTCAGTTTAACTCTTTTGTATCTCAGTTTAATATTATCGTATCTCATTTTAATACTATCGTATCTCAGTTTAACACTATAGTATCTCAGTATAATACTATCGCATCTCAGTTTAACACTACAGTTTCTCATTTTAACCCTAGCATGTACAATCATATCTCAGTTTAATCCTAGCATATACAATCATAACTCAGTTTAATCCTAGCATGTACAATCATATCTCAGTTTAATCCTAGCATGTACAATCATATCTCAATTTAATCCTAGCATGTACAATCATATCTCAGTTTCAGTTTAATCCTAGCATGTACAATCATATCTCAGTTTAATCCTAGCATGTACAATCATATCTCAGTTTAATCCTAGCATGTACAATCATATCTCAATTTAATCCTAGCATGTACAATCATATCTCAGTTTAATCCTAGCATGTACAATCATATCTCAATTTAATCCTAGCATGTACAATCATATCTCAATTTAATCCTATATCGCAGTTTAACTTACACATTACATTACACTTGTATCTTAATAAAACATTAAAGAGCTTTATCTTCTACAGTACAGTGCAAGATGTGCAAGGAAGGAAAGGGGTTAAACAAGCATGCATACCTTCTTACTACTTACAACAGGCTCCGACATCAGATAGTCCGCAGCAAACATCACACGACATGCATACTGGTGATAGTTGTGGTAAGGGAAGCCTTGTTCCACCAGGTGTCGATTTACGGTAGACATAGTAGTATGCATGTCTACAAACTCTGTGGGCATAAATACGATTTACAGTAGACATAGTAGTATGCATGT
>ENA-OREC01002152-OREC01002152.1-marine-metagenome-genome-assembly--contig:-NODE-2152-length-10660-cov-13.296797_pt1 | contig 10660 bp, 4 predicted proteins | sample MGYA00248626_ERZ508543 | MGnify/ENA primary metagenome ERZ508543 (study PRJEB26211, sample SAMN05518279) | marine metagenome | isolation source: Puget Sound, Washington, USA | host: Bankia setacea...
CTACACACTCAGAAAACACACCATCATGTCAGAGTTGTAGAGAAAAGAACTAAAACAGCACAACTTACATTACACATAAGTAGGCACTCTTACAGACATTCGCAGCATTTTATGACATAAGGCTTGGAAATTCATTTGTCTGTTGATATCATAATAAACCATTACCTCTCCATAAAATATAAATAGAACTACATTTTCTGAACTCACAGAGAAATAGAATCAATGTGGGATTTATTTCTACAAGACAAGGCGTTTCAGAGAATCCTTTTTTGTTCAGCATTTACAACACGCATTTAAACTGATGTTTCCTTTTAAAGTTGTCTTGCTAACCTTTATTTATATTCCTGTGTCTGGTGGGAAAATGGTTTTGTTACACCATTAGGAACTACCGGTATGCAACTATTAATCTGCAGAGTCTGTCTAAAACAAACTGTGTCACTATGACTGATCTATTTGTACCAATATTGCTATTACTATTTACAGTTTCAAGCATTCATTGGTAGACAAGTAAATCACACAGGCACTGTGCATTGGAGTATTATGTGACTCAGATATATAGATATAAGCTAGAAATACATAGGAAAGATTGTTCACACAGCAATATGTGGTCACTATTCTATGCTCAAAGAACTGTTATGGTTGATTGTTCACACAGCAATATTTGGTCACTGATTCTATGCTCAAAGAACTGTTATGGTGTAACAACTGAAAAGCGTTCCAGTACACTCAGATGCATTTCAGTAGTTGGAATGATTAACTGCAAAATTCCGGCATCTCAAACTGTTAAAACAGGTAACTAGGTAATTGGTTTGCTGACTACTGACAATTTAATGTTTTGCAGAATGCCGAAATTTGCATTGTGACATTTTTAGGAGATTGAAAGTTGTCCGAAAAATAAGAAGTGGAAAGAGTAACTGTTAACATCTCTGACACAATTATGACTCTCACAAGAGGAATTCTATAAGTTTTTATTCTGAGAGTTTTTTGCATATCCTCTTGGTGCATATGTTGTGTTACAGATTGAAGAAATAGGAATTCCACCCAATGCTGCAACTGTTAAATTCTAAACTAGCTGAATCATCATAGTTCTATCAGTATATAGGACATTAGAGCTTCAGGAATTGACAATTTAGGAGACAGAGTAAATATATGTCTTGGTTTTCTGCCCAAATGGTTTAGTTCTGACCAGTTCTTGTTCGTCATTGGTCATCATGGTCCCTTGCTAGAAGTACATGATTCTACCGTAGTTACTCTAACCACTTGAACACTCAATATTCAGACAACCATAATCATACTTCAACAGTTTCTGTCATTTTCCAAGCAAACAACTCAAGAAATTCATGTATCACAGAAGTCTCAGAAAATTACACCTAGAAAGTTTCAAGAATGTACTTTAATACTTTTTAATAGATTACTTTGTTTCTAAATCCAACTGGAAAACATCCTTCATTCTGCTTTCCATTCCATTCAATTCAAAGGATATACCTACCCAAATGGGAGAGCACTCATGTAAAGTTACAGTGGTGTCCTTCAAATGAGGGAATACATATATGAAGTTTTCATTGGAGAATAAACCACAATTTTTACCTGATAACCTTGGATGGCAGAGGAATGTCTTTCTTGAGGAATTTCTGTAGGACGTTGCGACAGTCAGACGCGATCTCGTCTTCGGACAACGACTCCATGTACGAAGCCTCTTTTCCACACACCCAGCCTGAAATGAAGGAACAAAAATTAAATATTTACATTATACAGTGAAGTTTAATAAGCATTAATAAAAACCAACCTCGAGACAAACAAAAATACATAGAAATTAACTGTTTGGGACCTAGAATAGGTGGACATAAAAGCAGACCAGTCTTGATATTAAGTTGAAATCTGTGTCAATTAAAATATGTGTCTTTGAATTATAAAGCATATATGGCATCTATACTTACATAATGATACAGACTCTTTGCACATTATTCAACCATAATGCAGGCAACAGCTGGTGGTAACAGCTTAGTCTCAAATATTTAAAATTTCATTCACTATAGTTTTATCTTATCTTTGAAGAATGACCTGGAGTAAGTGGTGCTCAGTCCTCTAAACATTTCAATTACAAACTGTTCATTTCTATATGAACATTGAAGCATTTCACACACAAATGGGCACCACTGGAGTGTTTTCTATAGAAAATATTAGACAATTTAATATTTACACCTCTTTTGGCAACTGTCTGTGTTTATGTCACTTCATGTTTTCTAGAATGGATATTGAGTACACAAAGTTCAGTAAGCTTTTCCAGTTTTTCTAGAAGCACGTGCAAATACAATGCTTCTTAATTGTTTTCAGAAGCCAATCTTGTTACCGTGCATCATGCTGTAAAGCAAGCAAAACGGTTCTAAATGTTATTGAATCAAAAAGCAGATCATTGTGCCTTGCATTCAACCCTGGATCAATGTTTTTCGATAGCAATGCACGTCTGTGTGGTATTTGAATGCTCTCTGAGTGTGCTATGTAAGCTGTGCGTGCAATGCCCATATGATTATCATTAACCAATGTTTGTTTATTGTTATTCTATATGCATTATTTCTGCTTTACCTGACAATATACTAGCCTTCCACAGATATGCAGGCCTCAACTAGTTAAATATTGCAAACAACGTTTCGCAAACCTCTCATTATTTTCATATGTTCAGCAGAACTTAATTTGAGACAAAAAAAACATTAAAATCAAAATCAAATCACAAAATTTGCATGAATGAGTGTAAAACATTAAAACTGTTTTGCAGAATTTGCGACACAATGAGTGAGTGCTGTTTTATAACCTTCCTATAATAATCTTTATAATAATATTCATATCATGTTTCAGTTGTTTGTGTGCTTGCTGTGCATGTAGTCTTTTCAAGGCAAACAGTATGAAAAAACAGAGACCATTAACATCGGCAATAACAACTTGACAGACACTATGAGACACCACTAGAGTTGACCAAAAAACAAGTGGTTAAATGCATAGGGAAATTAACTAGCTTTTGAACGTCTGGCCCAGGAAAATGAAACCCCCCAGGAGTCTCAACAGTCATGAAATTGTTCTTGAAAAATGTGCCCCAGTTCTCAAGGAAATTCTGCTAATCCCAATACAATATGCACACTTGTAGAAACCAGTCCAAACCAACACTTGTGAATGCTGAATGACATGTTCCAACTACTCCAGATTGCACAGCAGTATGTGAGACAGACTGATGGTGTATACCTAAACTCTAAGCTGCATGACATAAAAGGATGACCTTAAAAATAGAAGTACATATCCAGCCAAAACTGATAACAGGCAGTGCAAACAAATAAATACACTCTTATTTCTTCATTATTCTTTTCACCTTCTGGTTTGAAATAAATGTTTTGTATCACGGAAAATAGATAAAACCAGATAAGCCAGAAAATAATCTACTAGTCCTGGTTTCCAACTTGGCACCCTGTAAATGAGGTCATTGGCCTAATTTCTGCCCAACAAGAAGTGTGAGAGTCACTAGGTGAGGGGTTAGTCCATCCGTCTGTTTTATATCTAATTCTACCTACCAATATATCACTGCCATTAAAATACTCAGGGACCACTTTTTGATGCTCTTATTCTAACGAAATTGAAGTAAATAAACAATGATCTTTCTTGTCTATTTATCTTTTGGCATTCAAGAGTTTACTGTTTACAACTGCTGGCGCTACTTCAACAATAAATGTCAATTAAATTTGAACCAATAAACCCATTCACTAATTGGCAATTTGTCCCCAGGTTCAAAATTCAGAACTCACTTGCAGCACATCAAAGTATAGTACTTGTATGAAGAGAAGAGGCCAAGACCAAACCAATCTTGGTGCCAATTAGCTTAATTCATTACTTGGCAATAATAAATACACGAGGGCCATTTGGTTTTGTGTTGGTATAGTTATGCACCTAGTATTGAGAGATCAAATCATAAGCCGAAATAAGCACGGCAGTAACAACCCACCAAAAACAAATTATGACGGTTCTGAAAATAGCTTGAGAGTATGTCTCGAGGTGAAAGGTAAAGGATTTGAAATGCAATTTAATAACGAAGCAGACATTACCCTTTCGCAAGCACCCCATGAATTTCAAACTTTGACCTGACCATTTTTATTGGAACAACAAAACAAAACATCTTATACTGAATACAAATTTACTTTAGTCAATTATGTGACACACTTTTATCCAATGACTATAATTATGCGACCAGGAAGAATGTTTATAAATTGAAATAGTCTTCTAAGGTGCTGATAACCTAGTTGACACCAAGTTTAAGTCAACACATGGATTACAAACATACATTTGAGGACGTGAGTGTGGTATAATAGTGGGGCAAAAACCATCTCACAGTCCTATCTTTATAGTTTATAGCTCTAAGAATAGTTTCACCTTCAGTATGAGCTGTTTCAAAAGTCCTCATGTAATAAACAAATAAGTTTGCGTTATATAATTTAACGACTAATTGTAGTGCGAATCTGTGAACTTATGTTGTTGCAAATTCATAATATGATTTTACTGTCATCAAAGATTCTTTTAGATATTTAAGACAGGAAATACAGAAAACTTAGAATACCAAATAGACAAAACTAACTGTATATTATGTGAGTATATAATCATTAGTTTAAGCCTTCAGAATTGACACTTAAGTCAGTCCCCAGCAGGAAATGAAGATTATTTTATTCAGACTTCAGGGAGTCCAGTGTCACTGACTTTAAACTGTCATTTAAAATATTCACAGTTCGGGGCAAAGGTGTAAATGCAGACTTTTGCAACATGCAATTTAACTTTGAATACTCAGATTATACAATTTTTAAACAAACTTCATAGAAAAGAGATCTCTTAGAGTCTCACATTTTTTGTTGTTATCAAAGCCTGGCTCCAGATCAGTAATGAATCAAGCCAGACATGATTGAGATGCACATACCTCAGTACAATTTGAAATAACCAGACGCATTAATCAGTCATTTCTCAACATTACTTGTCCCATGCATCGAAAAAACACAACAACACTCAAAGCATCAAAGATAGTAAAGAATGTCTGTTTGAGTTTTCGATTCACCCGTAACTTCTACCCTTTTTACCCTGCTGCGTTGCCTAGGTGCACTTACCAAAATTGCTTTTCATTACATGCAGCATTTGACAGGCATATTCAATTAAAAGATGAATATCAAATTAGAGAAAGTCGTTCACAAGTTAATGAACAGGACATGAAGAGATCTTGACTGTTTTACCATTCAAGAGATGAAAGTGAAAGAGTTTTAAGTGCTATTGAATACAAAAAGCAGATAGAACCCTTCCACATTCACCCGTTAATGTACTGAAGGAGTGTTTCACTAGTGACAGTCTTTATAAAATAACACAAACAAATCAAACTTCCTAACTGATATATGTTTATGTAAATTCAAAACCATACCATCTCAGTGAACATATGGAATGACGAAATAGTATAGGTAGCTAATGTTGCAATGTTTTTGTTAAGACTTAATTAAATGATTGAGGTGATTGTTTTGACATAAGTTAATAAACCAATTTTAGTTTGATTGTTAAATATGCTTGAACCGGTTCCTGGAACCAAACAGTAAGGAAGGCCGCGGTAAAATTTCTTTCTTGCGGTAACAACAGGAGCCTCTGATTGGGTGACATGCATCCATCGATTACGAGTCAGATGCACTAAAATTAATTTACCACTACGCCATGTCAAGCATCTTAGATTCATGTCATGGTTGAAATACATGAGTATATATATAGCTTTTGATAACCAGTTATAACCAGGTAACACAATCACAATGTCAATTTAACAGCAATGACTGGAAGCCTCATAAATTTACACTTTTCTGATCTTCCTTGAAGAAAATTTGTTACAACAGACAGACACATTGTCACTACATTAAGTTACTTAATACCCCCAGTTTCTTGGTATGAAGCATGACAACACTATATACCTTCATTCATAAACCTGTGGTGGTATGATCTCACTGAATGTAATGTCTAGGTCAGGTAAAAATACACACTTGGCACACCATTATACAGGAAGACATGAACACATAACCTGCTCACTATATAATCATTACTGGTAACTTTATACTGTAATATTCAGACTATTATTGTGTTACTTTGTGTAGGCTTGCTTAGAAACAGGATAAAACAAATCTCGAATTTAAGGCTTCATTATTATTATTCTATCGTTGACTGATTCTACAATGAGGGGGTCTGTTTTAACCTTTGATATGTTGTATTGCACGTAGGAACAATTAGTTGAACCTTCCCTTGTAACTGTGCTATTCCATACAGATATGTAATACAATTCAAACTACAAATGTTAACGTTGATATTTCTGTTACTTGTACAGTGCAGATAGGACATTTAAAGATTTTGTCAGTCACATTATGCAAAACAGTTTATTGGAGTCTTGGGTTTTTATTGTTTGTGTTACTCGTTTCTATAAATAGCTGAATTCATTTGTTTCACAATAGGGTTGAATTCTGGCTGTTCAACCTGATAGTTAAGTGACAAGATCTGATATTCTAGATTGTGTCTGCATGAAGAAGCATATGAATACTAGGGTCCAGTTCCCAAGAAATTATAGCACAGCATTGGTGAACTTCAATTCCAAACACTTTACTTCTTCATCTTCATTAACAATAATGCAAAGGGACTGCAAGATTTGATTAACTTTGTCATTGCAACTCTTGTTCATGTTCAGTTGTTTTATCCCAGGAAAACCTGAGTAGAAAACCCACCTGTCTAACCTGGTTATCACATGTACATGACACCTGCCAAATACAAGTATCAAACCTGGCGGGGCTGCAGCATTGAGAAGTAACTGTGTACAACTGTGCCTATCTCAGTATCTGACAACTGTTTGTTGGTATTAAAAGTGAAACGAAATATCAAGGTGTTTAAAAAGAGAGCATATGTATAAAAGGTGATCCAATGGTAAAACAAAACTCACTAATAATATGGCATTTACAGTACAAACAATAGTACCAAATATCAACTGCACCTGTCAATGTGATAAAAGCAGAGCTACCAATAGTTATGATGCAGTTACCATATTATGTTCAATCTTCCTACATCATGACATTATGCTTGTTTGCCAAGAAATCTGTGTGGGAGGTAGCGGACTTATTGCACATCAGACTGAGTAGCAAAACATGGTCACAATCAGAATATCAACAATAGTCTTAGCACCATGTACAACATGAACCAGATACACTACTCTAGCTATCATCCCTACAAAAAGTCATAAAAACAGTGGCCTTGACATGCAGTCAGAGCAAGATAACTGTAAGTTAATGTATCAAGATTGATGAGGATAAACTGTGTTCTGTACTTCAATGTGGTCATATATGACCTCTTTCCCTATTATTAATAAACTAAACACAGAGAGCCTTGAAACAGTTTTTAAGGCACCCGATTTTATTCACCATCCCACACACCATGATGGTCTGACACTAAGCACCCTTGTGAAACTTAAACATGCCTCCGATAAAACACTAAGCTCACCAATACCCCACACCACTGCCAGTAATCGCTCAAAAACCTCAGGGATAAAACTGTGTACAGAAACATGGTCAATACTCAAAACAAAAACAAAAGCAGCTTTGACCCTTCCACTACTCGGTCACTTTGCAAAACTCCCTGAGGAATTCACGGATACCCACTGTCATAAAACTAGGACAATCGGTTGCCAGTTTCCAATAATAAAAGCCATGGCAAAACCCCTTCTAAACCTTGGAAGTACAGAGTGTCATTGCATGATATTGTACTTTTAATATAAATTCTCTTACATTTTCATGTCAGATAGTTTCAAGCAATGAGCTGCACCTTAATTGAATACTTTTAGTTGATCAATACAGTCATATGATAAACATAACCATATAAACAATGCTTAACACAAAGAGTAAAAGTTTAAAATATATTTATAAGGGCAAATAAATGTAAAAGTAAAGAATACGCCAATAGATTTAACTCATAGAAGTAATTTATAGAATATGGCGGCTAATATGGAATACGCGTACGAAGATTAATTTTTGTACTGCTTCAAGTAAAGTCACCGATATGAGACAACATTATAACAATAGTATGATGAAATAAGCTTTAACCTAGAAAGTAAGTAGTAATACAGTACTCGTAACTATCCCATAATTGGTACAGCAACAGTGGTGAGTTCATAGTAGAGTAGGACTAGTTTACCGACAAACACAATGTTAAACTGCTTTATCTACAACATGATTTAAGTGGACTATAAGGCAGTTTTGTGCAAAGCCATCGACTCACAGCTTGACCCCAAATCTATGACCAACTAACTCTTATTCTAATCACATGGCCTGTAAATAACAAACTATTATTAACAGTAAATCTTGTACACTGACTGATAACCATGAAAACTCTTTTATGACCTTTAAACTTGTTTACTCTTGGCTGTATAATATTTGTCAACACCAGGCCAATATCAATATAAGACTGAATGATGTTTATTTGGACCAGGTTTAGTTTCGATCTGATGGTCACGGGAAAGAAAATTAACTTTCTTCATTCTGTAATATACGAAATACACATACTATCATTGTGGTATGTATGTTAAGTAACCTAAATAGAGTAAATTCATGGTTTTATTTATGGAATATTTGACTGTCAACATTATACACAGCAGTTACGTAACCATGCAGTTTTGGAAGTTTTCTCCTCAGTTACCTAAGCTTGTATTAGTTAACTCACAATGTACATTCAGAAGCTGGGCTGGGAAGATATCGATTATGATATATTAAACATTGGAGATCTGATTTTTTCCCCAACTTCCTTAACAATGATAAAACAGGTCCATCTTTGTTGCACAGTCTCATATAAAGACTATATAATTTTATTTTAGTATCCTCTTTTTGTCTAAATGTTTCCATCCCATCCAGTAACAATTCAGCCATACGTCTTCAAAATAACTTTATATTTAAATGGTTAAAAATCAATCAATTACCTCTTCCATCATTCTTATTTGATTACATTTGTCCCTGACATTTGTTAGATTCAGACCATTTTCAGTATTCAAATTTATGGTTACCCATCTCCACGGCAACTCGACAACACTGACAAACATATCAATATCAATGAATAAAACCTGAAAAGTATACGACAACTTCAACAAGCTATTAGCGACCTTTTTCATGAATACGGTATTGATCGATACTAAACAGACCGTAAAACCAACAAATTACTAACTGTTTACACTTTACTTTATACTGTACACTATGGATGGTCCGAGTAATGAATAATTGATCAGCTGACAGACTGGCCTGCTTCTGACCTTGAGGCCTTGGTAACCTAGATGGCTTGTTTGGTTCAATTTGGAGCCTACGTATACATACACCACATGGTGCACTTCATCTCTTCTGTTCCCATGACAACCATGTGCTTTTTCATGAATAATAGTAGTCCATATATGTTGTACCATAGCTTCTTACATACAACAACTTCTAATGTATTATTGTAATGATGGCAATAGTTGAGAAAAATGCTATTGAATTACCCACTGAGGTGAATGAAAGTGCACTGTGAGTTTATATTAGTACCGGGTACAGCTAGCAGGGTAGCCATATACTCAATAATTCATGTAACAAGTGCCTATACAATGATGTACTTGTATTAGTTAGTGGTCCATTGATTTTTCAATTAGCACAATTATGGTTGACCGTTGACCCTGTACTGAGACAGAGAGAGCCTGTATATTCCAATCAATACACAGAAAACAAACAGTACTTGGTGAATGGTCAGCAGCAATATGTAAGTTCTATGGCCTACAAAACAAGTTTCGGGGGTGTAAACTGAGTTACATATTGAGTACTAAGCAAATCTTTTAATTAAGAACTGATAGAAGCATAATACGAAAAGTATGCAGGTTTTCTCCACATGTTTATATAGAACTTGCATTATTTGAGTGAATCTTTTTGTCCGATCTATATACCTCTTATTCTATAACATTCCCTACTATGAATCAGAATCCAAACATACAGTAACTTTCTTCCCATTTTCCAATTTCCAGACAAACTAAAATGACAAGCTATATAATATATATGCACCTTTGCCAGGAAAATCTCTCCATTTTGTCACAAAAGTCTGAAGGCTCATGAATATAAAGTCTGCATTAAAGAAACTTTCTGGAAGTAAAATAGCCAACACAATACTGTCTCAACCAAGAATGGAGGAAGCTGCTTTTAAACACGTTTTGCTTGTGGTCTGCGAAATGTTCATGCCAATTTTCTTTCTTAATTTCTATAGCATCCACTCAAGTACATAAAGGTCATTACGTCTTGCTTAATGAATAAATCAATTATCTTAAAACATTTGTTAGTTCAATTCATGGTTACGCTGATTTCATCAACATAACTTTTGTATTCCCTCATTCAATTTAATGGTTACTACCAACTCCCATTTAAGAGTTATGTGAATTCTTTACTTACATAAATAGTTGAATATATACAATGTCAAACAAAGTATGTCACAGTGGTTTCATTTGATAGACTATGAGCTACTTACTTAATTCAGCCATGCTTAGTGTTTCCTGTGGTTGAGTTGAGATTTTTATGTATGTTTGTAACTTTTTTTATGTGGAAAAAATGTATTAGGATTGTCTGTTTTGAACCTG
>ENA-OREC01002153-OREC01002153.1-marine-metagenome-genome-assembly--contig:-NODE-2153-length-10659-cov-11.738991_pt1 | contig 10659 bp, 7 predicted proteins | sample MGYA00248626_ERZ508543 | MGnify/ENA primary metagenome ERZ508543 (study PRJEB26211, sample SAMN05518279) | marine metagenome | isolation source: Puget Sound, Washington, USA | host: Bankia setacea...
AATCATTGCTGTGAAATCGCTTAACATGAACATCAACCTACAAATAGTCATCTCTTATTGACCGCTTATCTTTTAAATGGCGGGAATACAACCCCAGTCAACCCTTATTGCATAGTAATGGTTGGTTCCAATAACGGATTCGAGCGTGATTTCACAATCGAACTTAAATAAATTGAGGGCATTATTGAAGATTGACTTAAATGTCAAATATACCGTCTCGTTGAATATCGTAAAAAAACAAACCAAACCAAAAACGCTTTATTATTATTTATTTTTTAACCTCTACAAGAACACATATCGGGAATAGAAAATGGGGTTTCGCAAATTGAGTAAACGACTACGACAGATAATAAATATAACGTACAAGTATTAACATAGCAGACTGTTGTTTATTCTGTTAAGTGCATTGATGACGAAAACAACGAAATTATGCACACCTCAATCAAATCAATAGACGTTTAACGCAAAACAAAGTTTAGGAGCAGTGGTTGTCAAGCAACGTCGTTCTGCTGCCAAATGACTTCATCTTTTGAAAAAACAAAATACTAAACGAGAAAGTAGATGGATAAATGGATTGCGTAATTAGTAACGATAAGTTGACGTATCTCCTTTTCCTTAAAGGCCCCTATAGCCTACCATATACACATGATTTAAACGGGAATAAATGGTGAATACCCGAAACCATCAGCGCATTACAGAGCCATTGATTGTTTAACAAAGATTTTAATGCAATCGGCAACCGTTTGAGAAAAAACAACTACTAGACATACCCAGTTATTTTGCAATGATAAACACGTTTATGGCTACCATTGCACCATGATATATATAGTGTGCAATATGAAAATACTTAACAGTGAGGCGCACAAGCCGATAGCAATAGGTCTTTCAGAGAAATATAGCCAAACATGTCGCTTTTAAATGCTGGAATATTTGGACTTTGTGTCTTAATTGGTAATGTGAGAAGTGATTGTAACAGTTTTAACGGACCGTCTGGTGGTTTAGAATGTTTGCTGCTTGAACCATACTACAACAGATATCAATATGCAACGTGTCTCACTGATTCTTACATTAAGCTGAAGTCAAAAGGTCGCCATCATTGCCGCGATGTCGTTACAAGATATTGTTACTACCAATGTATGCTTGAGCTCAACGATATCGAAGAAGGTAGGTCTCTTCTAATATAAATAAGTCTATATAAATGTATCGTGACTTTCGTCTTTTCCGGAGAACAAGTTCGTGTGTTTATCAACCTGGAACAACCTTTACGTGAGTAGTGTATTTAAGAAATAAAACATCGGTAGCCGTGTTTTATCATATAGGTACGAGTTCGGGTGCGTATGAATTAAAGCACGAGTGCGCTAGCTAAATCCTTTTTTAAACTAACACATATAAAATACTCTAACAATACAACACTGAAATATGACTCCACTTGTTGCTATATCCTACATGTATACGCATACAAATATACATGTACATATACATTACACATTACACACAATTCACCAAATCTGAGGGACTAACAGCTAACAATCTTATTATTTCATACTGGTAACCTTAAAGCAGGGTTACCTTTCTGTCATAAAATTAGAAAGTACATAAACGATAATAACACTAATAGAGTTTTGTAAGAACAGAATTTAGTTTTCGGTAACTGACATACTGAATGTGACAGATAAGCGGACCTTACTCAATCCAAGTGTTGATAGCACTGTCTGAAATGGTTTGCAATTATTATTCAGGATACTGTGTGAATACTAATCAGCTGACTACATCAACATTTTACTGCATGCACGAATGTCAAGATTCACTCATTCAATGTTCCACGTTTTTTGTGTCATTTCCAATTCCTTGAATTTACCCCTCTTTGTTATGAACAACAGAAACGGTTCAACATATATTGGCACAGTCCATCAGCACTTTCAGTCCTTTGACATTAGCCGGGGATTGGGAGACCAGGTGAGACTCAGGTTAATGACGGAGAGAGACCGAGAATAAGTACCACACGTTTGTTCTTACCACATTATCAAATAATGACTTTCGATTGGATGTTGACTGTCACGTAATTATTTAAGCGAGAAACTGATTGTGGGGGCTTAGATCATAAAATATGTCACGTTATACGCTGAGGCGCTTTGTTTTCTTTGTTTACGTTTTGATGTTCATTCATCTTTGGCACAGGAATACTGTTGTATTGTTATCTGTTTCTAAGTTCAACAAATTGTATAATTAAAATAGATATTGCATTACGATAACGTCTTACATATCAAATGTACTTCGGTTATTTGAAATATAGCTTGCAACCTACATAGTGTGTACTTTCCTGAACTATATGTTTGGTGGATCTGGTGATAAAGAGCCAGACGATATTTGTAACTATACATAGACATTTATGTTGTGAGTGTCGAGTTTGTGGCTACACTGATATTAAACAATAGACATAAATCATAGCAACCGTGTTAGAAATACAAGTATCATACTATCATGAATTAATAAAAGAACCATTTCTGACCTTCAAAATAACTCTTTTCCAGAACAAGACAAAAACATTCTAATTTCTCTGAAGTACAAAGAAACTTGTCTGCAACACAGCAAACACATCTTTTCTAGCAAACAAACTACGTCATATTCGTTATAATAAAAAAATAAAAATAAAATGAAGATAATTACAACAAAGGGGATTAAATAACGGAAAAACTACCACACAATGTTTCAAATAAAAATGACCCTGCCGCAATTCATTAAAAAATTAAATAGATTTCTTCATAAAAAAACAATTATCTTTCTATCAAACAAAAAAACCCACAAAAGACGTCTTTAGAATTAGCAGGGTACCTCGAAACGTGAACGCTCAGTTACACATGTCTCTCAAATGTTCTACTTTTCTAAAGGATTGGATGCATAAATATTGACAGGTGTATGACTTAAATAATCTGCATAATGAACCATCACGGTGTATTGTGTGGTGAAGTATCTACGCAATGCTGAGACTTTTTCATTCTGAAAGTTAATTCATTGTACAAATATTATTTAAAAAAGACAAGTAATTACAACTGTTACTAAGCCTGTATTATGTCCCTGGAATTTATACAATTGATATATTTAAAGAAAAGGTGGTTATATTGAATTTACTTTATGCGGATCGGTCTATAGTAAATGGTTCACAAATACTAACAAAAACAATGAAGACATGTATTGCATAGTATGTATCATACTACAGCCATTCCTTATAACGACTAAATGTTCGTATTTTCTACAGGACCTGTATATGACAACTGTTCCTGTGATCCGAATGCTGAAATACCTGCAAACAAAGTAGACCTTCCTGATTGGTGCTACAGCCCTGACGGTACGTCGTGCCTTTGGTACACATCATGTCTAGAGGTATTTGAATAAACCAATGTTATTATAGATATATTTCATTGTTTAAATGTTTAAGGATAACACGCATTAGTTACATAGTTAACGTGGTCCTTGAGCAACCATGATATCGTCTGATACACAATCATTTGTTTTTTATTTGTAGAAGCGATTCCCTTGCAAAGACAAAGGGAACTCCTACGCAATCGATTTTGGGAAGAAGTTTTGTGAACTGTTCGTCAAGCATTCCGACAAGTTTGACACAATTGGCTCCAAGTGGGTGAACGCTGTACGTAAATGTCTCCAGGTATCATTGGTTAACTTTCTGAGACCATATCAGAACCCAACATGCGAGGAAATCAAAACAGCAGCCTATGATTCTCATTCCGTATGTTATCTCAATCCTCCGGACGAAGCCCCATCTATTTGTGATATAGGTTTTGAGAACTGGCTCCAAATTGTCGTTACAATTCACTCAGCTCTAGCAGAACTGAGAGTCATTGGCCAGTCTTTGGTCACAGCCGGATCATGTTTCGAAACATACATAGATCGTAGCGTAAACATAATAGTATCCTTAACTGAAAAGGGATTTGACAAAGCCACAGAACTAATTGAAAAACTCGTCATCGATATATATAACGACGCCAAGAAATACTTAGATGACATTTTCGTACAAGCTTTTCAGAGAATCGACAATCAAATACCACGACTGCGAAGAAGTGAATCCAACGCTACATACACGATTGTCACACTGCTCGTCGTTCCACGTAACAAGTACGACTTAAATTACAATGGAAGGTCAACGAAGAACACTACTGAGCTTATCGCCTCATTTCTTGACCTGGTCGATTCTAAAAATATCACGTACACAGAGATAATCGGCATTGAGTTGGTTGAGTACATGGAGTGTAGTGATACTAGCTGTAGTTCCCCTCTACGAACCGTAAAGGCACCACCACCAAGGCAAGCCAGCACCGGCACAATTACCAAGCCAGGCACTGCAATACTGACCACGGTCGTTTTAAGCGTGTATATTTCATTTGCGTTGATTTTTAAAGACTAAAACAACATAACGTTATTGCGACATTGTACAGTGGAAGACATTGAACCATTTTGATATCGATGAACTGTTGTTTTTTAGTTCCAACGTAATCGGCGGAACGTAGTAAGGTTGTGATTCTATGAAAGAGTAGTCTTGTTATAAATAACATTGATTGAGCTTAATTGTGATATATGGAAACCTTAATAAAATGATAGTAAACATTATACTACGTTCACTCTCAACGGTAATTCAATAAAATCCAATAGTGTTATACTAGTGACTGCTGATGGTTTTTGTACGTTTAATGTTTTGAATGTTATATCATAATTTGTTTGTTACTGTTTTACACAACGGATGCTTTATTCTGAAAGAGTCTTAAACAAGCTCACAAGTGCTTTACTTCGACTTTATTTCACAATGTAAGTATATGCAATTCATTTAAACAAAGAAAACCTTTGAGTACGACCCTTCCGATTTCGCATACATTTTAAACAATGGTCGTATTGTTTACTATCTATGTAAGCTTGTGTAGGCAAATGCATTGATAAGCTCTTTGATTTTATTAAATTGTGTGAGAACTATTTTTAATGAAAGTGAGCGTTTAAAAGTCGTCAAAACCATAATTAGATATTGACCAACCTACTGAACAAGTACGGCAAATATTCGTAACGTTCACATGTCGACATAAACAATTTAAAATGTGTCTATGTATGACTATGTGTCACTTATAAATTGCGTATACAATGTTGATACAATTTACTTCGTAATAAAGAAAAAAAGAATAACATTTGAAGAAGAATTTATATAAGTTTTAAGTAACTGTCTATGTATTTGTAGCGATGTGTGTTGCCATGTGTAAATGTTGATTTGGAAATAAATACTGTTTAAACTAAAATTGTTTTCAAAAGCTTGAATTAAGTCAGATGTTAATGTAAACTATTTACAAAGCAACATTCCTGCCACGGTACATGAGCATATACACAGGACAAAACCTATACATTTCGAAGCTTTATGGCCATTTAGTGATTTGTCTTGTGCAGCTTGCAAAGCAAGTAATAATAATAAAAAAACACAGACAACGTTTTGTGTAGAAAATGGGTTTTTATTAAAGCTAATAAAAGACTAGACTATATGTTGTTTTAACTGGGCAAAGAAAAACCGCCAACAGATAAAGTCTGTTCAGAATTCGTCCATAACATATTTTATCATATGTAAAATGCATTTATACACAATATTTATCTGTTATACCGCTTCAGTCTACACATAGTTAAACTATGTGAATTTTACATTAAAATGACAATGGATTTGGGTAGACGTTCGACAATGTTTATGCATGAATTTGAAAAATCCTCATTGATTATGTTTAGTTGGAGTACAATTGTCAGTGGCTTCACGATTAAGAACCTTAAGGAGTCTTAATTATGAAGACACTGAACAAATATATTTTATAAAGCATCTTAGTGTCTTAAGTAGTTTAGTGTCTAATCTATTTTTCAACAGACAAAGCGTGTACTTCTACGCGTCGGCGAAACCAAGCCACGCCTACTATTCATGTATTTCAAGGTGTGTAGATAAAATCACGTACCATATGGAATTGGAAGGTCTAAGGCGTATCACAGACCGCTTGCAGAAAGAGTGACTATCTATTACAGAGATCATCATCCTGATCGCGCCCTTAGAACCCTTAATCGTGAAGACACTGACAAATATACTCTCACTATTACTTAATTATAGGGCACACACATATTTTGTTTTCTTGCTAAATACACTCCGTGGACAATACAATGTAACGTACTATTGTGGCAACATGATACAACAAATAACGTCTTCATTTACCAACTGTAGGTGATCCAGGCGACTGAAACAGCAATAAACCAGAGAAGGTCGAATATGTGATTCCAAGTACTCTACCGCCATATGCGGCATTTTTCACGGACACGTTATCTCCAGAATTTAGTTGGACCATGGTAACGTTAGAGATTTGTTCGTACTCAAAGGCAAGTAACTTTGATGACCTTACACCATCGCATCAAGGTAGGCGTATGAAGGAGTGCTTTTGTTAACGGGTTGCGCGAAAATGGTGACGGCGAAAAAGTATGTTCCATCAACCGGAGCTGCGAAAATCCCTTGGAGTGGATTGTTCGTCACATCATTGTCAACACAATGTTCTGGTTTTCTGCAAGGTATTACAGTGATTTGTAGAATCCATAGGCGGGTTTAACTTAGTTGGAGTTTAGACTTTAACAGCTATTACATCATAACGCCAAAGTTCATAAAATGATGGTTAAAATGTGCATGTTTTACCAAATATTCGACATCGTGAGAAGTTACAGATGCAAAGAATGCTACTTAGTCCGCCACATTTACTTGACGTACTCTTTTGAAATTTTGAAATACGTTGCAATGCAATAGTTGTCGAGATATAACGCGTATTACCCAATTCCATTGGTGTTTCATGTAATATTGCCTGTGTCATGTTGAATTGTAAAAACAGATTGCAAAATGGGATATATTTCAGCTAAATCCTATATGTTTTATTGTGTGATTACAGCGTTTTGTGTTGTTTTTCCGCGAAACGAGTATATAAACGAACATATCTCAACAAGCCTGAGGAAAGATCAAGTTCCTCTAACCAGTTCGTTTGGTGACATGTTCAGGGTTAATATGATATGGTCATGCTCTAATTTCTCCACCAGACTCATCCTCTCCTCAAGATCTTTAATTTCTTTATCCTTTCTTAAACCCTCTTCCCCCAGAGTGTATGTCCGATCCAATAATTCCTGGATTTTTTGCTTAGCTTATGAGGTCCTGAATCACCCGTACATACTCCTAAATATCCACTGCAAAGGAATAAGCATGCACATTATTACACGAATATATGTTCCGAAGAGTTCAATTCATTGATAGAGATCAGACCGTATCAGTAGTTGCGACACGAGTGTCTAAAAAGCAAGGAAGCAAACAGAACAAAACAGTTTACCAATTTATGTCCAGATTTCTAAGGTTTCTATATGTTAAAGGAGACACTGTAACTCTAAATTATCGATTATGTGACAACACTTTTGTTGTTGTTTTGGAAATTTTAGTGTTGCACTTTTCTCAAATTCTATTTCCATATATGTTAAGAACTCTTAATAGTGGCTTTAAGGTTGACATGTACTCGTATGTGTCTATATTCAGGCCATTACTTTGGTACAGTTGTGGAGGTGCTGTGTTACATTTTATGTTTGTTTGAATAATATGTTCCGAATATATATGGCACCAGTTTTGCTTCCTATTAACTATGACATCAATGACTGCACGTTTCAATCATGTGTTATAAATGTTTGTTTTCAAAATATTGGTTAGTTCATGTATCCATGTCGGATGTTGTATTAAGAAAGATAACTTGGATTGGACTGGTTAGAAGGTGAAGTCGTTAGTGTGGACGATGTACTATCGACGTGTGTGCTTGTGTATGAAGTTCACTAAACTCACGCTTATTAGAATAGTTGTGGCTCGTAGGAGTGACTCAACACAAAGAGGATTCTTTTTATCTACAACGTAAAAGAAGGTTAATGTGTAAGAGTGTTCATATTTTATTTTATTTAAACGAAAAACACCTTTGACATAAGAACATAAAACTAAACGGAAACAAAACAACACCTGACGTATTTAAACATCACCTGTATTACACGATTGGTAGTAATTTTACCCAGAATTTCATATTTTTTATCAAGTTAAACATATACAAACACATATTAAGTCATCCGTTGCTTTCACTAGCGGTAATTATCATGTACAAAGAAACACATATCTTAGATAACATTGGGGTAAACCATAAGCAGCGATAACACATTCCATCACATTACATTTTGCTACACGACCTGCAAATAAACCAAGACAGACTCTTATCAACGATCGATGGACATGGGAGATAAACACTGCGAAATGTTTGTGAGAATTTTGTAAAGGGTTGTTTCTCCGTTCATGAACGTGTATTTGTCCGTTATATTAGTGTTTTCTTCCTCTCTTCACCGTTAGAAGCGCGAAGTCTTCGGGGAGCAGCCCTCTGTTCTGTTGTCTCACTTCTGTGACGATCTCAGCCAGGTTTTTCCTTCCTATACTGACCAAAGCCTTAATTAGAATGTCTGCTTGTTCAGGGTTGGTTTTGCGGCCTCGCCACTCATATAGGACATAGAACGTGGCCAGAGAAGAACTGTGTCGGTACATGCGGTAAATCTGGCTTAACTTCTCAGTCTTCAAACCCAAACACACACCCAGTAAATGACTCTCGTCGTTCTTTATATACTTAGCTAAGTTCACAAGACTGTTGCGGTTAAGAATTTTCATTGACGCTGAAATCAAACAGATGATTAACGATGTCAAAACCAAACGGATATAAAACAAAATGACATACATGAAACAAAAATCAAAACCCTGAGGTTACCTTCTGGAAGGGATACTAACTGATTATTGGCTCATATATATATACATATGAGAAATCTTACATAGTTTAGTCCAAGAAAAAAGAACTTTCAAATCATTAAACCAGAACTGCATTGTAAAGTCAATGACCGCCCAACATACCATGCACTAGAATTGTATCTGTATTGTGACAGTTTAAGTCAGATCAAAACCAATCAAGTTAAGGAGCTGTTATTGCGTTGACTTACCGTTAACTTATTATCCGAGTAGTTTCGACATACTACAATAGGAAATATCTGGTTTCTATTAGTTAATCAACAAATGTGATTGAATGCCGAAAGTTTTTCCAATATATTTCGTAAGCTTTTTTCAATATATATATAAGATAGAAAAATGGAACGGAAACATTACCTTCACGATGAGTGTCTATCACCTGGTCATCTGAAGTTGAACAAGTTTACCATATTAAATGTGAAAAATGAAAAGAAGAAAGTTTATTTGGTGCATACAAAATCAGGATTACCATTGCTTAGTTGTATCTATATATACACATGGTATAGTTTACACATTAAGTACAAGTATATTTGCTTACGATTGGTCCATACTTCAAGTGTGGGGATATTACAGGCATATCCCTTTGTGTTCAAAAACAGCACGAAACACTTCGTATGCCAATGTCTGCAAGTTTGTCGATTGATTTATTTATACCATAAGCTATAATTGGTTATCTATTTCATAATTTTCAAAAGATATTGTTTTGTAACGTTCAAGCGTACCTGTGGCCATAACTGACGCCGTTTGTTCCCTGGTTAAGTCGGGAATACCTGAAAGTACACACGAACACAATCATCATACACCTTTTTAAAAGAAGTTGTAAACGAATTTACCTGTAACAATATTTGTTGTCGAAAAATCTACTGTGCTCATAGATCTTCTCTACTTAAATATAACAATATATTAACTCATGCGTTTTTAGTAGTACAACGCTTGACAATGTATTTACCCTAGCGCTCTGCTAATATTCACTGTGTATAAAGGCTCATATATAAGGCTTGATTGACCAATTTATTATTTGGAAATTTTATAATAATTTCAGTATGCGGTTTATAAAGTATTACACTTAAATATACATATTCAATCTGATTAAACTTATAATAGAAACAATAAAGACCAGGAATATTTTGGGATACCAATCACTTGGCTGCATTTTTTTTTGTATATAGAAGTCAACGTTCAAAGGATGAAATGACTAACGGTCTTGTTTGAAGATACATTTTGTATGGATTGGATTAATAAGTTGTACGAAAATTAATGATAATAATAAGACTGATGAAGCTGTTGGTGGTGCTGCTGTAGCTTATGATAGTTATGAAGAAGATGATGATGATAAAAATGTTGATTAAGAAGAAAGACAATGGTGGTGGTGATTACAATGGGATCACACGTGGTTTACCTAATACATCATATAGCATACTATTGGTTTATGTGATGAATCATATAGCATACTATTGGTTTATGTGATGAATCATATATCGTACTATTGGTTTATGTGATGAATCATATATCGTACTAGTGGTTTATGTGATGAATCATATAGCATACTAGTGGTTTATGTGATGAATCATATAGTAAACTGGAGGTCTATCTAATAAATCATATATCATACTATTGGTTTATGTGATGAATCATATAGCATACTAGTGGTTTATGTGATGAATCATATATTAACTGGATGTCTATCTAAAAGATCATATAGTATAATGTAGGTCTATCTAATAAATCATATAGTATAATGTAGGTCTATCTAATAAATCATATAGTATACTGGATGTCTCTCTAATAAATCATATAGT
>ENA-OREC01002154-OREC01002154.1-marine-metagenome-genome-assembly--contig:-NODE-2154-length-10655-cov-13.508319_pt1 | contig 10655 bp, 5 predicted proteins | sample MGYA00248626_ERZ508543 | MGnify/ENA primary metagenome ERZ508543 (study PRJEB26211, sample SAMN05518279) | marine metagenome | isolation source: Puget Sound, Washington, USA | host: Bankia setacea...
TTAAAGCAGCTCAAAGAACTGTTATGTGTTGAAGCTATTGTTACATTTAAAGCAGCTCAAAGAACTGTTATGTGTTGCGGCTATTGTTACATTTAAAGCAGCTCAAAGAACTGTTATGTGTTGAAGCTATTGTTAGATTAAAAGCAGCTCAGAGAACTGTTATGTGTTAAAGCTATTGTAAGATTTAAAGCAGTTGAGAGAACTGTTATGTGTTGAAGCTATTGTTAGATTTAAAGCAGTTGAGAGAACTGTTATGTGTTGAAGCTATTGTTAGATTTAAAGCAGTTGAGAGAAACTGTCAACTGTTATGTGTTGAAGCTATTGTTAGATTTAAAGCAGTTGAGAGAATTTAAATACTGTTCAGACTTGCTAAATGTAACATCCAAAAAGATGGGAGCAACTAAAACTTTACACAACATTATACTATATTGATAGCTTTTTTAAGCTAAAAGTGTTAAAGTTTTGCTATTCTAACGATCAAACATTTCAAAACTCGAGATGTACTTTATAATGCTCTTAATTTATTAACTCACTCAATGATTGAAGTGGTATATTTATGAATAAACATTATAATGTGATTTTCTGTGGCAATTTCTTCTCCCCAAAATGTCAGTGTGCTAAGAATGTGATATACAGCTACATTGAATTACAGCTACTTTGAATTACAGAGGACATCTTAAATTCGAGAGAGATTAATGTATTTATTAATTAGAATATTTGTGTTAATGATTAGTAACATCACTTTAAGATTATCACTGAGTATCTACACAGAGAATTAAAAGTACTTAGATGGAGCAATGCAAGCCAGTTACCATGAAAATAAAACAAAGAACAAGGATGGGTTACCATGGAAACTCGATACTGATTAAAAGAAATTCTAATTAATACCTTGCTTAAATTTTTCAACAAAGTTAGGCAGATTTTGCTTCGGAGGGGCTTGCGTTATTCGTGGCGTTAGATATTTGGGTGGTGTACTCTTGTGTTCAGCTTCCTTAGGTTGCGCAGGCTCGACACGCTCCACATGCTCCTCTAAATACGAGAAATAAACATAAAACATGCAGCAACGAAAGAGTAAATAACAACAATAAACAAACAAGGCTCCATTTTAACATAGTGAAGTTAACATATACATGCAAACAAAACATGACAACAAAAAATGTCTTTAATCCAAATAACCAGAAGTCTTAGTATCTTATAGTTATAAGTGAACAGTCGGAACATATATACACATGTAATCTCAAGTCACCAAAAACAAACAAAAAACTCTACCTTTTGGTACATGCTTATAATAATACAACATATATACAATAGTGCAAGTTATTTTAAATGTGATTGATTAACACAAACATGCATATATTGATAAACAAAATACCCTAGTTTCACTTTATATGTGAATATATCATAAACATGCAAAAACAACAGAAAACTTGCACTGCAAACAATGAGTAAGAAACATCAATGACAAATGTGATAACTAATTTTCAATTAATACTGTAGAAATAAACATAGAACATTTCGTTTCAGTGTTGTAATACATGTATAAGGTTTAAGGTAGTATTCAAGTTTATTTCTTATATCACAAGGTCATATTAAAGGTCAAGTCTTAAGGTCAAGGTCATATAGATGTCAAGTTTTGTGCAGTTGTAAGGGTTTGTCTTGTGAATATTTTAATTTCTAATTCCTGGATCAAAGTTTATAAGTTGTTATTTTTGACATGAGGGTAAAGGTTATGTAAAGGTCAAGGTCATGCAAACTTTATCATAGGTTTCTACAAAAATATGTTTGAAGTGTCAAAGGTTTGCTAAGAAATAGTTTGATTATATCTGAACAAAAAGATATCAAGGAATACAAAAAATGGTTTAAATACTGAAGCGTCCAACCTAACATTGTCATAGATGAAGGTATGACAGAACCTAAACATGTTACTTCAGGCTATAATTGGTAGAGATATTTAAACAATTGAAGTCATAATCATTGCTTTATTATATATATACAAGTCATCATCCTTGAATAACTTGAAACATGATTTTAATTGCCATAAAAAAATCAATGAAAAAATGTTAACTACGTAGAAAACGCCCTAAAGGTATGTTACAAATATTGAAAACATTAATTTGGCCGTTAGTAAAGTAAATATAAATCAAAATGCTCAAAAGCAGAAGTACAACTTAAAAACACATCAAAATACGATAAAAGTTCAACCATTAATCAAATCAACAGCAAACTTGAATCCCAGGCTGTCTAGAATTGTTAAAAAAAAAATAAGAGGAAAAAGGTTTTGATGACAGTAAATGTTGAAACAGCTCAAATGTCGTTTTCATATCAATATTCACAAACATAGTTCATACAACATACCTATAAAGATGGCATGGCCAGATTATAGGGCAACCACAGCCAAAGGCATAAAACATTACCTTTTTGGCAAGATCTTATCAACATGTGCATGTGTATTATATTTGGGGTGAATACCATTTATGTCTTTCTATATACATGTATAGGCAAATGTTAAAACGTTGACCAACTGATGGACATCATTAACAGATAACACGGATTCCCTAAAGCAATCAAGCCAAAACTATAAGAAACAAGGTCTAAATGTTGACCATTTAGTTTGACCACAGAAAAAAAGTTGTTTCAAATAAGTCTATGTCCAAAAGGATGCCTCTGTTTTAATGAGACGAACACATGCACAGGCGTGAGGCTAACCATTCTGTGAAGTATGAAGGAAAAATATAATGCAGAGGCAAACATAAAGCTATCCAATGTGGTATAGCTAGATTGATGGGCAAATGTCAAAATGTTGAAAGACAGGTGGATGGACACTGTCAAAACTGAAGTAACTTATGCAATCTGGTCAAAAATAAACAAGAATATTGTGGGAATACATGTGAAATATCAAATAAAATACACTATTGCCTGACAGCTGCCAATAACAAGGGAAAAATAAACCACAATCATTATAGCAGTAAATGAATTCAATTAGATTAATCCAACAAAGCCCCACAGACTATTCTTCAACCATCAAATACTGACATCAGTTATTGTATGCACAGATAGCCAATAATTCATTCACAAAGCGACAAAATGTACATGCAAACAAACATGAAACCAAAAGCAGTGTACAATGTTTATGGTTTCGTCTTTTGGTGCAAAAAACATGCTCATCTAATTGAGTATTTCGCCTTAATAAGATCTGTCCTTAAACAATTTGAACATATTTTTGTCAGTTAATTTGCTTTATTATTCGATGGTTTTCAACTTTTTCCCTCAAAACATCCAAGTGTACTTTTGTTTTAACTGTTCTGCCCCAAGTTATCATTTAGAGTTTTAGACTAACTACTGAGAGAAATGGAAACATATTTCCTTACAGTACTTCATGATACACTGAAACTGAACCATAGTGATTTCTAAACATACATGTTTTAGTTTAAACATATTTATACAAAGAACAAGTTATTACAATAGTTTTGAAATATGATCCTCATTATATGTATATATAGCCGGTCGGTTTGATCACACACACACGCACACACACACACAAAAGTACACAAAACAATGATTCAAAAACAACACTAAGCGCCCAGGACAAGTTGTTACAAGTGCTTTTATAGAGTGAAACTCCTCTGTACTACTGGGCACCTTCACTTGAAAGCATTGTTCAGTATAAGGCAGATTTTATGTTTAGTAAAATATTGTTCAGGTTATATTGTGTAAGGAAAGTACAGTAGAACTAAAAGAAGTGTTATCCTAAGTGTGGGTTTAATGGACTTAAGAAATGTCTATACAAGTAAAAAATGGTAAGAACAGAGTCACAGTGATGTCTATATTGTTTCCAGAGACAGCCGTCAGATCAAGAAGTTGCCCAGAGAACAGGGACCTTCAGTTTTCTGGGAGTTCTACATAAAAGAGTGTTGTTGTATGTTCTATAATGTTCAAGCAAGGTGTGCAGTGTAAAGGAGTTTCACTGTAGAACTACATATACATCAGGGGTTTGATCTGAAGGAGTTTCACTGTAGAACTACATATAAAGCAGGGGTTTGATCTGAAGGAGTTTCACTGTAGAACTACATATAAAGCAGGGTTTGATCTGAAGGAGTTTCACTGTAGAACTACATATAAAGTAGGGGTTTGATCTGAAGGAGTTTCACTGTAGAACTACATATAAAACAAGGGTTTGATCTGAAGGAGTTATACTGTAGAACTACATATAAAGCAAGGGTTTGATCTGAAGAAGTTTCACTGTAGAACTACATATAAAGCAGGGGTTTGATCTGAAGGAGTTTCACTGTAGAACTACATATAAAGCAGGGGATTGATCTGAAGGAGTTTCACTGTAGAACTACATATAAAGCAGGGGTTTGATCTGAAGGAGTTTCACTGTAGAACTACATATAAAGCAAGGGTTTGATTTGAAGGAGTTTTGCTGTACAACAAATACTAACAGCGCAACAAAAGACACGCCTGACACATATATAGAAGTATTAAAAACTACATAACGGTTTAAAGAATAGGCACAAAGGGAACACTAATGCTTAGATATCTCTTTTAGCTAGATCACTTTTACTGGTGCAAACTTCTGAAATTATTTGTGCAAAATAGTTAGTTCTGAAAATAAAGCATGGTTTAAGGCAGTAGGTGACAGTATCAACTTATATATAAAAGCACAACAAATACACAAACAGCATTACAAAGATGGTTACTAACTATCCATATCAATCTGAAATTGAAGGGTCGAAGCTAAAAGAATAAAAAAAGTATATAGAACTTATCTAACAGCCGCACTAGAGGTACTGTTAGTAAAAAAAAGAGTGACAAATATGAAACATTCTACATATACACATAGTGACATACAAGCAGACCAATATTTTGCCCATCACACTTACCTTTGGGCAGTATTCTATCGAGCAGTGAGTCTTGACGTTTATCTTTGGCTCTGTCAGTGTCGCAACCTGCCGCGGCCGTAGTAGCACAGTCTGTGTAGTACATGAGCAACACAACGTCCAGTAGGAACCAGACGAGGGACGTGGCCAGAATGATTTTACAGTACTGAAGTCGTAGTCGGCTAACCATGGTTGCTTTGGTTTTCTACGGCTTTCACTGTACAAACTGAAAATTAGTTCATCATTGTTTATATATATATAATTTATGGTACTTAGTTAATTCAATAAACTAATTACTACATAAGTTGACCATATGCAAAACTCTTACATTACAGAATATACATGAAAATTGGCAAGCTACCTGTAGCATACTTAGAGAAATTATCAGTTATACATCTTAAAGGAAACAATATCTTACAGTCTAAAACTTATCAAACATGAAACAAACTAAAGTGTTAAATTAACCATGCATTCATTATGTTTAATTTCTATCACTTGCAATATGCCAAGCAAAGAGTTTTCCTTCTCCATATATAAAGATCTTAGTTATCATCATGTTCCTTAAATATACCCCCACCTCCTCTCCCCCAAAAAGTGAGCAAATTATATGTTCACAATCTCAATCATGTGGAAAGCTCTATGTTTTACACAAATCTCTAGCTTACTAGAATACCAACTACGACACAAAAGCATTAAGCACGTGTATAAAAACACTGTAATTAGTTTCTTAAATAAGAATAGATCAAATTAATATCTAATTGTGAATAAAGATAACAAATGTCCCAAGTGATGGAAAAATTATGCATCTTGTACAGCAGAAACTCATTAATTTGATTGTTACTACTGAATACAACTAGGTCTTTAAAACTGAAATACTGAAACATTACAGGTAAGCATTGTACGATTCATTGAACAAAGCTTGTGTTGGTGAATTGTATCATTATGACTTTTACCTATTTGCGTTATGTGGAGGACGTCTTGTTAACTTATCTGACCCTAAACTGGACAAGCGGTGATGAAATAAAAAGGCCTTCACAAGAAGCTCAGCAGGTAGACTATATAATGTTTTAATTTTTTGTTTAATATTAAACATCAAAGGGTAAAAGAGGAATAGTTTCATCTGCTTCTCCTATGATATAGCACTTTTAGAACCCTTTTTATTTCACAACTTAAAATACCTAGGAAGAAATTTACAAGACAGACTTAAACTAAACAGTGAAAATTTAGGTGAGTTAATTGGGTCTGAAAAATTACTTATTTTTATTATTGACAAAAACTTTATTGGACTCAAATAAACCTGTTGAATTTCAAGACAAATGACAGCCTCAATAGTGTACAGTCTATGTTTCTGAACATAACATGGAGCAAGGCAGTCCAGAGCTTTCAGGTAGAACTTCCAGGAGTAAGCTAACCTATTTATTTAGTTCAGTCTAGATCATAGATGTATATAGATGATGGCCATTACTGGTAAAAATTGATTCCATCCCAGTTAAAACATCAAGATTTAAGAACAAGATTAATGTTACCTCATTTTGGTGTGACAACCCATTTTCAAAAAAATGATCAAAGTTCAGTTCAAACTTCCTGGTGTGTATTTTCTTTAGGAAAAGCGTTATTGGAAATAGACATACAACAAAAAGAATTGTTGTGATTTATTAACAGATCTTTATAATAATTCATTAATTTTAGAAGATGTATGTGTGTTAAATGTTTCACAGTATATACAGTGGATAGTTATGCAAAATATTATCTAAAAAGATTGACAGTCTTCTGTTGATGCATTCTATTTATAAGATACCTTCTGAGTAATATGTCAATAAAACTTTAAGAGGTTTCATGCTGTTTGGATGCTCAATTCAGAAACTAGGAAATTCTCTGACATCATCAAAATACTCTCAAGACCTTTCTCCAAATACAGCCCACAATATCTAATTTAGAGTATGAAATTTCTCAAAATCTCTACTTCCGCTGCATATCACAGGTTATGGTAAAATAGGATATATACGTTACACATCTCAAAATAACAGCATGTTCTGCATGAATAAAATTAAGTCAGGGCTATAGGACAAAATTGACTTTTTGTACTTTGCTTATACATTTCAACAATTTTTGTCTGTACTGGGGACACAAAATAAAAATCATGCTTATAATCATTGCTTTAATGTCTTTAGTGTCTGTCGCCGGAGGACTGTTCATCTGGTATGCTTGATGGTTACTCATACTGCAGTTTAATGCAATCATGAATTCAAACATTTGTGTAAGACCAGTGAATAATAAAAAAAATCAATTCCCAAACAAATTTTCAGTATGTATACACAAACACAAACGTGAAATTGTCAGCCTAACAACCAATTATTTGTCCAATTGACAGCTGAAAGTGTTGTCAAAATCTTAATTTTGGATTAATTATCAGTCTTTGTTATCTGAGAACTAAGTGTGAACATGTTAACTGTTATAAAGGAGTATCTTTAGAGTTATGCCTTTGGTTGTATGACGTTTCGAAAGATGAACTTTTGAGATTTAAGTCTTAAGTCATGTTATTTCTTGAAATTGATAAGCAATTCTTTTCTTTCAGTGCACTGTTTCCCTTTGACCAACACCTATTAACATATTTACTACTAGAAAGAAAAGCAAACTCAAAAAATAAACATGCTAAATAACAGTACTTCTAACACGCAAGCTATTTGACAGAAACTGAGGAAAAATGTTAACACTTTTTTATCATGTTTCTTTTTTTGTAAAGTTAATAGTCATTGACTTATATGTCCAAACACACGTTTAAATAATATCTATTAAATGCGTTTTGTCATCCAAGTTAGTGATAAGCGAATGGAAGTTGTGGACCACCTCCTACAAATTGACACATGAAATGTAACCTATTTTCGCGACCGCTATTTAGTAGTCGTTACTTTTTTTATCAAACTTAGGAACATGTAGAAAAATGAAATATAGTTAAAGCCAATACTTACAAATATATGCCGGATCTTATTCGGTAAGGGTTGCAAAAGTGGATCGATAGCGCAGATTAAATATATCTTAGCATTTTGAAGTTTATTGATTCCACGTCCACACAAAACAGGAAGTAGTTTGCTGGCTAGGCTAAAACGCTGACGCGAACATATTGCTGTCAGCCAATTTCCGGTATTGAAAAAAGGCCCTTTTGATCTCATTTCTGTTATTGGCCATTAAGGATTTATGGGTTAACCGCGACCAATAAATTACTTTTTGATTGATGCGTTAAAATTAATTTAACAAAAAATGAACAGTCCGAAAGACTTAAATTACAGGAAAAAGCACGTATAGAAATGGTCCTCATTTCTCCTAAGTAGGCTCACATGTATATGTCATGTACAGCCTAATATCGAAATAATAAGGAAAACGTTGACGGAGTTGTTGATATACGAGGTTGTCATTCCCTCAATTGGAATCGGAATAACAGTTATCTTTTAACGAGAATCCTGAATGATAAAAAGTATTTAGATAAATCGCAGCTGTATTTAATAAAGGTCTACGGTACCTCACCACGGATACCTTTCCACTGGGAATAAAATACTTCAACACTAGGGGGTGCGTGCTGGATGAGTATCAATGTATTGTTACGCTTGTTCAAGTTTTAACATTAAAAAATGAAACCCAGATAACCAGATTTCTTTACAACATACACAGTGTATCGTCTTATTCTGTGATTGACAGGTAAATAGAATATCCCATTAACACACAGTAGGTCTGCCCATCATCAACAGTTACATTTGGTTTGTCTATTTGTTTTGAAACTTTATATATTGATCAAGGCCGTTCCTAGAGCACCTACAATAGACATGGTTGGGTTTCATTGTGGGAATGGTAGAGGAGCGATGTCCACTCTCGATATTCAAACATTTTTTCCAAAGACAGGTGTTTGAAGTGTACATTTATCATATTTGAATTCGATAAAATACGATTGTTTAAATGACAGTATGGGTATGCTTTGCTACAGCAAAAAACATTAATAAGAACAACAGATACAATGATAAGTTGTTTGTATTCTTTGTCTTATTTTATATTTCCTCCACCACTCGCCTTTTTAACACACATGTACATTGTATTTATTTTGCAAACTTTAATCTATATGTTCAATCTATTGTCTTCCTCCTGCTTGAGCTGCATATGATTCCTTGAACGTTATTTGTTTACTTATATATGGTGCATGTATCATGTACACACACTGCATGTATACTTGGTTTGGGCAGCTTTTCCTTCACAGGCACTCTTCCATTTTATTAATCAATCTTCAACAAACATAATCTGTTTTAAGAATACATACGGTTTGAGGTATCAATCAATATAAATGCCATGTACAAAACGTTGAAATTCGATCTTTGTGTATGTGTGCGTGTGTGTGTGTGTGTGTTTGTGTATGTGCGTGTTTTTTATTTTCAAAATTGCAACCTACCACACACGTTTGAAACACTATGACACGTGAGTTGTTATCAATACCCCATCATACCAATGCTATGTCCATGATGACCTCGCTGCTTCCATGTTTATGTCACCTAGGAAGGAAACTGTGATAAGACAACGTAGTTTTCTTATAATTTCGAGTCCAGACGAGTTCTCCTGACTGAATAGTACGTGTATGTACAATTCATCTGCAGTCGTACAAACTGCCGTTGGTTACACCAACAGGCGGTGCCACCTATCGATGAATAATTCGGCGCTTTACACGTCATTCTCCAGAGGTGTGTAGACTGAGGTGATCAAATCTGAGCTCGTAAACAACCAGCATCGCACATGGCACATCATAGCGATTGAATGACACAGGTTCACACCTCACAGTAAGGTTCCACACTCTGCAGCTATTCAACTGGCAGTCATACTCAACCAACGTTCTCTCTTACGCGTCTTTCATTGTTGTAATCCCAGAACCCGGTCAGCTTCACGAGAATGACTTTTTTGTTGCTCGTGACCACAAGATGATATCTAGTTGGTACGATGTAGTGATGATCAGTTCTGGAAACCGACTTAGGGCTCAACTGTATTTGAAGGGAACATTTTCTAGAAAAGTTGGAACTATATATGCACATGTATATGAGTCTAACAATTTGCACAAACACAGTAGATTCTAAATCTGATATATCATGTTCGCATTGTGTAGTAGAGTATGTTCATTTTGAACACACAGTCGGTGTACATATGCACATATGTGTGTATAAGGGCTGGTGGCTTTATCAATGCACAAGCTTCACTAAACAAAACATATACACATATTGATAAAACTGTTAATTTCCTCAAAGGTAAGTCTCTCAAACCACCCTCACTCTAGATGAACATTCGGACATAACGCATTTGCTGTTTCTTTATCGTTAGCTTTGAGCATATACATGTTTGCGCTGTTGGTGTAATATATCTTATAAACTTTAAAAGAGATTGGACTTCAACCTTGGTAAGCAGATACACCCCATTGGCCCTAAGTACAGTGCCTAAAAACATTACTCTACCTTGCATATACTTTTCGTTATTGCCTTGTGTAGCCCACACACTATTTGGCGGAGTTTTAACATAGAGTTACGGTGGTTCGATACTCCAATATCATTAGTTTATTTATTCACATCCGTTTGGCTTCACACAATACATTAAATAAGAAAAGCACCCTGAATGGTATGCATTTAGTGTAATAATGAGATTTACACCTGTTCAAGCAATACCCTTTGGCTGTGGATGGGGTTGCATGTACTGTATCTGGCTGTGGGTGGGGTTGCATGTACTATATTTGGCTGTAGGTGGGGTTGCATGTAC
>ENA-OREC01002155-OREC01002155.1-marine-metagenome-genome-assembly--contig:-NODE-2155-length-10653-cov-13.704803_pt1 | contig 10653 bp, 2 predicted proteins | sample MGYA00248626_ERZ508543 | MGnify/ENA primary metagenome ERZ508543 (study PRJEB26211, sample SAMN05518279) | marine metagenome | isolation source: Puget Sound, Washington, USA | host: Bankia setacea...
TTTATATAAGGTGATCATTGTGTTTTATGTTCAGCTTACCTCTTTATATAAGGTGATCATTGTGTTTTATGTTCAGCTATCAATATCAAGTTTCATTAAAAATAATATTTTAAATAAAGGAGTAGCTAAAAACAGATGAAATAACAGAGGCAAGTATCGAGTAAAGGACAGATAGCCAATAGGATTTTTTTATGTGGATGCGCGGCACCAATATCAAGTTTTGGGGTGTAATTTTAAAAGAAACTTTAAAAAAAAGAACATTTGTGGAAATGTTTTGATTTGCTAGTATCACAAAACAAAAGTGCAGTAGAACGATTGGCATGTCTCGTGACGTACCATTTTAGCTGAAATAAAGACATTGCATGAATTACTATGATTTAATGATAAAACTAAGATCCATCAGATATATATGTTGTAATCATAAATTATGGCTATGCATCCCTTTTTTTATATAACCGAAAAGACTTCAGAAGAATTATCTCTTGTGTTAATTCATATAGCAGATATAAGGAGCAGACGGCATGAGAAACTCATCAGTACTTCAATAAAGTGACGTTTTGTTAACTCAGGTATGCTAAACATGTCAGGTGTTCATAATGTCTTCTGCAGACGACACTGATCTATTTCCCATCAGCCATCACCAAACAATACCCACAAGTCAATGGCATTAGCAGACGTAAGTTTCCTAGCACTGGCGCCTTTTGTTTCGTTATATTTCAAATAGCAAGAACATACCTATCTCTCAAACGACCAGCAATGAATAATTCCGCCGCTGAAATCTCGTGTGCTTTTTGCCGACTTTTTCTTCTCCTTTTGTGTGACAAGGAAGAAAGTAAAACATGTCTGACAGAAACTATACATATAACAATAATGATAAATGTACAAACTGACTTCTGGGTATATACTAACACAACATGGCAACAACAGATAGGCGTAGCTCAAGGATGATAGGTAAAAGACAAAAAAATCTTAGATGAGCCCCATGCACTCTGATTTTATATGCAATTTGAAAACAAAATAAAATCTCCTAAAATTGAAGGGCCTAGCATATTGTCTCTGTAATGACAAACACCTTTTCTTTTAATATTCGGAAGAAAATTGTTTAATTTAATATCTACAGGTTCTAAATTAAGTTTCAGGTGTTGTCTTGCAAGAATGTGGTTAGCTTTAAGCGTACAAATCTAAGTGATTGCATGGTGAACAAAGTTTGAAAAAAGGATAACCATTACATGTATTATTAAATCATTTAGTGTGCCAATCAACATCTATATGTGCACTTACAGACGTATTTTTTTATGAAAACAGTGAAACTTTCAGTGAACTAAAATGAATGATGTCAAAATGATCTTATTAACAATGTTAAAGGTAAATCTGGACAGTTATTGTTCTGTTTAAAAGTATGATCATTACAACTTACAAATTAACAATTAAAACCTAAACAATGTGACATTCCTAGTAAATTTTACTGGTTTTCGTCTCAATGCCAGGACAAGACTGTTTGATTCATTAGGTAAATCTTCTAAATGATCATTTATACCAACAAATATATATCTGTCAAAAGTGCAGCCATGTAGGTCCACAAAACTCCCTGCAGTATCACACTTCTTACACACTTTCTCACCCAATCATAAATCATGACACAAAAACACACTGAAGTATACAAAATATTAATTATCGTGTCATTACATCTATCAATGTGGAACATATTTCTCTGGTGATAAGTGAAGGCTGTGCTTACAGACTCTTCAACTCCCTGTCAGCAGCTCCACACTTGAAATAAAGACTGTGCTGTAAACATACCGGAATCTTCCAACATCTTTCTTTCCACAATTTTTCCACCAGTTTAACAAGAAACATCTGTTTGGTGTTTAACCTGTACCCTACACAGACAATAAACTCGTAGTTGGCCAGGCCACACCACGGACCACCATCTCTAGCTTTAAATATCTTCCAATAATCTACCAGGGCCATTAAGGATGTCAGTTACTTCAACCTCTTAATCCCTCGACATACTTCCGCCTTTTCTTCTTCTTTTTCCCCCGCTATTAAACATTATCTATATCTACATTACAACAATAAAATTCATCTCAAAGTTGAAATCCATCAGTATTTTCTAAACAAAAACATAATAAGATCAGCGTCTCATTGACTGTAAGGCTTTCTCAAACAGTATCAACATTATTTTTTAAAACTTTGAATAATTCAGATATGACATGGTTTCAATTACCCTTAATTATCGAAAGGTTTCTTTGTTTAAACTAAAAAAAGGTATAAACATATAGCCTGGTCTTTGTTTTATAGCATGTAAACTGTGACCTGTAGCATAAGAGTATGTCATAAGAGATTATTGTAAGCAGTAAAGGTCTTCCTGTTACCTCTATGGATCATAAAAGCAGCACTGTAATATGTGAGACAAAGAGGAAATCTAGGGGTAAGTGCCAAAGGGTTCTATCTGCTTCACTCTTCATTTGCACTTAGTACCCTTTCACTAGGACACATTGAGATATCTAAACATTTACAATTAAAAATGTCACAATCATCATAATCCTTATTTGTTTCCCTATACTTCCGTTAGTTGAGTAGTTTGCTCCTGGTAAGAGGCATTTTTAAATCTGTCCAACAAGAACAAAGAGACTGAAAAAGCCAAACGTTTGTTTAAGTGGCATATGGACTAAAAGTATATTTGGCATTAGCTATCCTAATTTCAAGAAATTCTTAAAAAGTTAAAAATGTGAGAAAAATCCTTTTATGAAATCACAACATTCATGAAATAAGCCTGGGTTGTTTGTGGGAGTAAAGTATGACCATTATCCCACCCACAATTTCAAACCTTTCACAAAAATGCTCTCACTGTTACAGAAAAAGAAACATAGATTATCTACACTGGAGACATGGAGTTTAAAAGAACACAGCGGGAGATAGTAGACTTTCAACTAATCTTACAACTGATAAGTTCATAAAACACACATCTCATGCTTTTAAAAGTAATCAGTGATGTTTTGATATGTTTATCATCTGCATTAATTTAGAGGTTTCAGGTTTTTCGGTATGCTGCGTATTACTGCACTGGCATGTGCCACGCCTTCACACTGTTGAAATCTCTTCACTAGAACAATTCCAGCATGCTGAAACCATCATAGAGAAATTGAAGTGTAGAAAAAACACGCCACCTTGGCGCCACAGAGCCTGCCGTACACCTGGTTGCGCAATCTTACCCACACGTGTGTTTTACATCAAGAACACCTGACTGCGCCGACAAATTCAAGTGTTGAGCACTTTATTAACAGAAAAGGGCTGATCAGTAAACAGTCTGTGCTTAGCATGTAATAAATGCGCCTTCAGCCTGTGGAGGGAAAAATGGCGTCTTATTACATCTACCAGTATCATTCCCCACGGAAAACATGTCACTGGATGCTCCATGGATATAATGAAAACTGATAAAGAACACCTGAATAATGTTCTGGGAAATCCAGGAAATTTACACCCAAAAATGTTTCTGTAAGTTCAAATGTATGTAATCTTAAAACATTGCAATATTTATATTAGTTAAACAGACTGAAATTGGAGGTAAAAATGGCATTTTTCATGCAATTGTTAGTGTTCACTGAGACACAGTTTTACCATCTTTTGACTTAAAAGGTTGAGTTTAAATCTAGATAAAGGTTCACTGACTAAAAACTACCCCACTGTTATTGATTTCTTGATATTTTATAACAAGGAAGCTTAATCTTTGACATCACTGACAATCAACAATCAGGCCTTCTATTTATTTTAGCTCGAATCTGTCCCTTGAACCAATTAAAACAAACAAGGAGGGTAAAGTGTCTCAAGGAAACAACAGACGCTTTTGATTGGGTTTGAACTCAATATTCTTAGGTGCCCACCGACTGTGCACAGACATATGGACAAGCAGTTTGTAGTAACACTTTATGAACATTTGCCTTTCCTACCTCAAAGGCACTGTGGCATGAGAGTATGGATGAATAGCCAATGAGAGAGGTGGGTAAGATTGACAGACATATGTACTGAAAGTCCCTTATTTGGTGGCAGTATTACTAAGCCTCTCTCCCTGCTCTAAACAGATTGAGATTAACCGAATTTCGAGAGAAAAACTTGTTTCATGAATATAAAATGATATACTTTTTTATGCCTAGTCGTATGATACTTCCTATATACAACAATGACGTTTGACTGAAGTAGATAGTGTGTCTATAAAAATGGATTATGAAACTGTTTTGAGACATAAGTATTAATAAAAGATGATGAGCTGTTCTACCACTCTGTTGTGTTTTATTGTTACTTTCTTTCTGTTGTGTTTTATTGTTACTTTCTGATATATAAGAAATTAGTTCCATGTTACAAAGATTACTTTCATGGTTTCTTTTTTCTTTTCTTTTTGCATTTCCGTATTTCCTACTACTTGACAAGGGAGCGTTTTTTGCAGTGTTTATGACAGTAATTTGTATTGTAAGTCTGGAATCTGGTTTATGAGCAGCACTATTACTGTAAGTGCTCTCCAGGCTTGGGTGTAGTAAGGGTACAGTCTCAGTCTACCAACCATGTACATAGAGAATAGACTTACAATGTTGAAAAAGTAAAATATCAAAAATCTTGTTATCGTGAGGTTTGTAGCTAACTACGCCCTTATAGTGGCTGATCACCTCTGTGGACTCACCGTCCCAAGAGTGTCCTAGGATTAAAATGGGTCAAAACACTCTGTGAAGGACGGTTCCCAGCTGAGAATGTTGGTGGTTTATGCAATACTGATACTGTATAGCTCCTATAACACATAATATTACAATCATTTTTAATCAGAGAACCAAATTGTATTTTAAACCATAAAGAAGTTTTATATAAGTTTTACTTTATCTCAGCTTCAGCATGTTTCAAGATATCGATGCTTGTATTTTTATTTATTTCACATCCTGTTACTGAAAGTTCTGATAAACAATAACTATACAGATGAAATATAACAGTAACACACATTTTTCATAGAATTTGAAAATTGTAACATTTATTTACAAGAAATTAACTGGAACTGAGACCAGAACAAAATAATGTAATCTTAGAAACTAAATAAAATAAAACTGTGAGTCAAATTACAAAGGATACCCCTGTACTGCACAAACAATTACCGTTCTTGATATTTCAAACCATATTCGATTTTTTTAATGCATGCACATCTTCAACTGTCTAAAGTTTCATAAATATTGTTCCCTCTGTTTAGGTGGAGTTGGGCTTAGAGAAAAATGGGCAGACAGACGTACATAACAACAGTAATTTATTTACTTTTTTTCATTCAACATATCTCAGCGAATCTTGTGAGGTCTGTAAACCCAAAGTCTTATTAACATTAACACAAGTAGATGGAAAGGGTAGTCATCTAGAAGTTCTCTTAAAACAGGTTTGCATTGATTACTTAAATCCTTCCTTAGGCAATTTCTTATGACAATAAATGACTCAAACAAATGTCTCCTATTGTGAAGGGAGATTAAGTTTTAACCAGAGTACATATATGCCACCTAACTGTATAATTGTCTCACTAAATATGGAGAAATTGAAAGGATGCTATGAAAAGAAGGTTAAACTAACCACACAACAGTTCTTGATTTATTAGCTATGCAAGAATTTTATCAAAAACCTTGAAATAAGTTGTGACAATGGTTACTTTCTGACTAAATGTTTCCTGTATCAATAGTTCACATAGGGTTCAACAGTCCAGGCATGGCCAGTCCTAAATACCAGGCCTGCGTGATGTTTATTGACAGAATTTCTTAGAGAAAAACTTTTCTGGGTAAGCTCAATTATTGTGAAGAAGTGCGTCAGTCTACTGTAACATACAAACATCATGGATAACATCTAATCTGGTTCTGTCCATTATATGTCTGTCAGGGTAGGTGCCGATACACAAAACAGATGGGAGATTGGAGACGGGCAACATTTAACAGGTGTCTCGTATCTTCCCAGAAACCCCGCACTGGAGTCTGACAGACTCATAGGCAGCTGGCGTGCTCAAACCACACATATAGTAAAAGGTGGTCTGGTACATATGGGCTGGATTGAAGAGACAGAAAACCTTTGTTGAGATTTTTACCCTTTCTATAAGTAATATGAAATTATTGGCCAATATAATATGCATCAACTAATTTGTATTTGCTACAGGCAACGGAATAATTCTACGTGGGTATGTGGTTTAGAGAATGGAGTTTCTTTTACCATTAGTGTGTTGATGTGCTTCACAATGTGATCCTCCACATACAGATATTTGGGTTGTCAAACAGGGTTTCGCCACCAAAATAAAGTTAATAAACCATACATATCTGAACAAAGCAAATAATGTTCACACTGAATTTCCATTTTTATGGGTCATATGTTCACTACTATAGGCTGTATCTTAGAGACTGAGACATAGCATGTATATCGTAATGTGTCGTTAAATGTGCTAAAGGATTTGGTCCATGTATGATTAGTATATTTTAGTAGCTAAATGGTGTTTTATGACTTAAGATGTGTTACGATTGTTCTTAAGGTATAACATTTGTGGATAGTTTGATAATCCATTCCACACTTCACAACATGCATGCCCTTGTATTCTACAGGAATTTTGGTATTTTTCACAGAAATACAAGTTTGCATAGCAAAGTAATCTGTTCTTCATCAAAGTAGAGACAGCATTCTCTAATAAATATACCTATGTTCTATCAGGAAAACAATTTCATAATTTATTTAATGGTAACTATATAAATGTCAAAACTGAAGTAAATAATATTCAAATGTACAAGACAATACCTACCAGCTGGATATAATATATTTTGAAATTTCTAAACAGAGGTTAAACATATGAATTGTCTAAGCACCGCTGTAATTAACCAATTAACTGTTTTTGTGGTAAGATTTATAGACAATCAGTGTACTTAACAAGGTTCATTGTAACTCATCAGTTTCACATCTTGCTGTTTAACACACAATTATATCAACATTTAAGTTTAACAACTATCAAAAATCGTACTCCCTGTATATTTCCTAGCCAAGTTTGACATTCCCTGAGGCGATGTCAACATGTCACTTGATATACAATGCTTAAGTAATGCAGCCAAATTTACTATTCTTGAACATATATTCATAATTAACAAAACATAAATCACTAATATTAAGCACATCATATTTTTAGTTTGTTTAATTATACCGTGATGTAAACATCCGTTTTTTTCGGCGAAAGGAAATCAACTTCAAACCGCAAAGACAACTATCGGAAAAGTCGATAGCTGTCTCAACTATCGGCGATAGTATCGATAGTGTGAAATAGCAATCGACTATTGACTATCATGCCTGCAACAATCGTGATAGGTCGATAGTATCGACTATCGTTACACCCCTAACAATAAACATACTTTCAATTATAGCCTTTGAACTATTTGTGCTGTTTTGTTTGATTTTGATATGTTGTATTGTATACAAACATTGACCAGACACTTGTGAATTCATTACACGGACTGTTGAATTGTGAAAAAGGTGAATTAGAATGTCATGTTTTTATAACAGAGTATAGAACACGTGTCCATTGTATACACATGTAACATCTATTTTGTAATGCATTGGTACGCATACTTTATTCGGGAGTGTCTGGTCATGTTCTCATACAATACAGAAGATAACAAAATTTACAAAAAAGCAATGGAACTTAGAAAAATGGTATATTTCTAAGCACTGATTTTGTATATCTATGCACATTTGTGAACCACTCCCCGGGTCAATCACCTTGGTACCAAGTTTCTGCTGTAAATGTAGAAACATTCAACAGTCAAACTGTGCTGTTATGATATTTGATGTATGAGATTGATTTGCCATATTTGTTTGAGATAAGGTTTTGGAGTTACATCTGCATTTGCATTTATTATAAAGAGAAAAAAAGACCATTACTAATATTGAGGTCAGGTTTTGCTAACATACCACAATAGTCATGTCTCGAAATGAACCTTGTACAAAAAACATTAGTTACCTACCCCTTGTTCTGCTTCTAAAAATAGTAACAAATCATCTGTGGACATGTAATCTGCATTGCTTGCATATCTGGAGAGAGACAGAGAGAAAATCATGTGTAAACATTTGTAAACATTATAAAATTGAACTTCAAAGGAAAAAGATATGAAACAAATGACCATCTCAAATGTAACTTAAATCTTCCCGAACTTATCCTGTAAATGTCAGCATTATAACAACTCAAGAAAAATATTTTACCAGAAATTATGCAGTCTTGATTTTCAAATTTGTATTTATCTTATTTAACAAAAAAGCTTGTTTTATAATTTTGTTTATATTAAATGACAACTCAAAGGACGATTCTGTATGTAAATTTGGCAATGTGCATGCGCAAAATTACAAAAACTAACGTGTTGTATGACAACTGTTTTGTTTGAGGAATGACTCAATTTAGTAATGGTTCATCAAATCAATTGTGAGTTAAAAGGCATTGCTCTTTTGGATCAATCTTGATAATATATATTCACAAACTTTTAGGCAACTTAAAGACCCATCAATATTTAGATTAGGAATACTTATATTGATTATAACATTGAAATCTTGATTTAAATTCTGCCTATATACATGTATAAAGACTTTAAACACAAAGTAATGATCCTTAAAGTCTTCCCACGTTACACAATTTACATGTTAATAATGACAATAATACAAGAAACTTAATACAGAACTTTACATACAGTAATCATTTCAGGCACAATAAAGTTCAATTCTTTTTTTTAGACGATAAACTCACTTAAGTTCTCTCAGCTTAGAAAAGGGTTAACAAGGGTGCAAAATCAAGTTGTCTAAATATAATATATTCAAATTAATGTCTATGTTCTTGAAAGTATAGTAATGCCTTTCTAAATACAGTAAATAGAGACATCAGTAAACAGTGAGTTAACAAAGACCTTTGACCTAATTGTGTCGCAGATTGTATACAGTTTGGTTCATGCTGCAGAGAGGACACATCTACAAATAGCACATCTGTCAGTGATGGAATTTAACATTGATCTGTGAACTGACTGACCGCTTCTTAACCAATTTAGTTTCTAAAAATGAGTGTTGTTCACATCTTGCTGCACTTAAAGAACAGAAAAAAAACTTTCATTAAATTACAAAAATGGTTGACAGTAAAAAATGTTTCTATTACCAGCTAGAAGGAAACGTATCTCTTTGAAGTTAAGTTTTGTTGTTTGGAAGCATGATCAGACTGTGTAATCAATGAGCAAGGATCGTACATGTCTTGTCATTTCCACAAATATAAAATGAGTTCAAGAATATGCCCATCAAAACATGCTTCTGGACGAATTTGATTACAAAAGAAAACAGCAAAACAAACCTCGAAAAATTCAATATTTCAACATCATTTTGTTACCCACATACAGTATATAGAGAATGACATCAACTCTAACATTATTTTACACTTGTCTAATATGAAGTTAATCGTAAAAGTTATAATACACAGGAAATAAGAGATGACATGTGATAAAAACACAAATGATAACTCTGGCCCGTAAAATTGATTCTCTCCTTTGAATTATAACTCTTAACATTTTTCGGACCAGTTATATAGTAATCCATTTATGCATAAGTAAGTTATAGTGTGGACACGAGCATGATTGTGTACTCTGACCTTTAAATGCCTTGAATGACCTTGAACTTGGTTACTGCATATTGTCTTAACGAGGACAAAATGTGTACCAAGTTAAATGATAATTTATCATTGCATATGTAAGTTAATTTAGCCTGGACAAGAAATGTTACAGACAGATGGACAGACAGACTGACAGACAGACGAAAAGCATTCCAATAATCCCCACCCACTTTGCAACAGTGCATTAATAAAGTGCTGACAATAAAGTTTTGAACTTTACCGGACTAGAAGGAAATATATCTCTGGCCTTGTGGACATTTCTTTGAAGAGGGAGATGAACTCGCTACTGTTAAGACGGCCCCTTTGATTGCTGTCCTCTTCTTCTCGTGTCAAAGATAACTCCTGCAAATAGATAATAATGGACCAGTTGTAATACTGACATAGTAGCTCATTTGTGCACCTTTATGAAGCAGATAGTCGTGTTATAACAAGTAAAATTGATAAATTTTCGGGTGCAAAATTTAACTGTCAAGTCACAAATTACTTTGTTACGGGTATCACTACATTCAAACTAATTATGCATGATTATTCATGAAAAACATTCCCATTAACCTTTAACCTCTAGCTAGCCAATGTACGGAAGGATCATATCTAGGTAATGATGGTATCTATGGAATGATGGTGTTTATGGAATGATGGTATATAGATAACATCAGTATCTAATGATTGATGGTGTCTACGGAATGATTGTGTCTAGGGAATGATGGTGTTTATGGAATGATGGTATATAGATAACATCAGTATCTAATGAATGATGGTGTCTATGGAATGATTGTGTCTAGGGAATGATGGTATATAGGGAATGATGGTATTATATAATGGTGTGTTGGGAATGATAGTATCTAATGGAATGATGGTATCTAGGGAATGATAGTATATAGGGAAGGTTGGTGTATGGGGAAGGTATGTATCTAGGGAAGGATGGTATCTAGGGAAGGATGGTATCTAGGGAAGGATGGTATCTAGGGAAGGATGGT
>ENA-OREC01002156-OREC01002156.1-marine-metagenome-genome-assembly--contig:-NODE-2156-length-10652-cov-14.721702_pt1 | contig 10652 bp, 3 predicted proteins | sample MGYA00248626_ERZ508543 | MGnify/ENA primary metagenome ERZ508543 (study PRJEB26211, sample SAMN05518279) | marine metagenome | isolation source: Puget Sound, Washington, USA | host: Bankia setacea...
CTAGCAATAAGTTTACATATTTATTGGTTTACTAGCAATAAGTTTACATATTTATTGGTTTACTAGCAATAAGTTTACATATTTATTGGTTTACTAGCAATAAGTTTATATATTTGACTTTATAATTAACCACGGGTGTGTGAAACACCAGTAAAAAGTTACTTGCTCTGTCAATTTAAAGTTTGAGTTTCAATATAAGAGATTAGATCTTCGTTGTCTCTGTAAGTTATAATTCTCTGCCCCGGTGTTTCAAGGAGCTTTTAGTCTATAAATCCACATTCAACATTCGTTTACAGTCAATTATTTAAGTTATTTGCTCAAACCAAATCTGTTGCCAATCGTATTTTTTTAGGACAGATTTTAAGATAAGTTTGCCAAAATTATATCTTTATAATTGTCCTAAGAGTCAATATAATCATGAAACCACACACATAACACAAATAATTAATCAGATTACAGCAAAGTAATAGTGTTATCCATCAAGTATCAAAGCTAAAATATCTCTCATATAAACTAGGAAAAGCAAGAAAAAGATCATTGATTTTTTTATGTGGTATTTTTGTATATACATATTAGATGAACTTAAAAGAAATGTCAAACATACAGATACAATAATAGAATTCGCCAAATTCCTTCTTGCCTTGGTATGCTATAAAGGTCAGGATTGCCATCAGAAAAGAAAAGAGAAAATAATACAACCTGTTTCATATTTCAAAACTAGTTTCATTATAGCATTTGCATATACATATATATCTTGTCTTGATGAAGGTGATATTCTTGTTTGACAATATAATATATGTTAAATCATAATTATAGATATGTTAATCCCCCAATCAGGTCAATATTTACAAATTGAGTGTTAATTGAATGTTGATGGGATCATAACATTTAACTATAAAAACTCAATATTATTGTCATACCTGTAACAGGATGACGAGTGCTGATGGTGTACTGATTTATCAAGTCGCTTTTTGTGTTTTTTTCTTAGCTGTTTTGACAAATTGTTGGTTTCTTTCTTACAACAAAATGAAGGGTACCAGTATATCTGGAGGGGCAGATGTAAAAGGGTTCTATCTGCATATTTATTCAATAGCACTTAAAACCCTTTCACTTTTACTCCTCAATATTTTGTTAAAGTCCATTCAGAGAACAGATGTCAGTGAACAATGTCTCCCAAAGAAAGGCATTGTATTAGTAAAGTTTGAATAAAAGTAAATTATGGACACATACAGCATCCATGAAGATATCTTGAATCACTGAGACAAGTTTTTACAACTTTTATCAACATAAATAATATTGTGGTGGAATGGTTAGAAACGTATCTAACATTGTGATACATTGAGATATTTGTTTGTTGATGAAGAACTTGTTATTTGTGTTATTTGCGACAAGAAAACATTTCTCAATATCTGTACATTTTCTGGTGAATTCATAGTTATCTCAAATGAAATGTGAATATCTGTCCCAACGTTCAGGATCATCCTTCACAACAACAATTAGTCAAGAGCATGCTAACATAAATTGTGCGTTAATTCAGCCATTGTTCGGGAAATTTACCATTACGAAATGTGTTCTGCATTCAAATATTTCATGAACATGTGACATAACAAACGAGATAATCTGATGATCTTTGGGATGTTCTTGCAAATTGATTAGTTTAGTTGACATCACATTCCTTACGGAAAAAAACACTGAAACAAAGCAGACTGGTTCCTTCATGATCATTTAAAAAGTCGTACAAAGTATATCAGTCTCAGTACATAATGAACTGCGTTGATAGGGGTAGACTGTGGCCATGAATAAATTAACTGAGATTATTCTATGCTCTATTTTAATGTAGGGCTTCATTCACCATCAAACTCTGTGAAGTTGAATACCTAAGGTCATGCAAATCGTGAAGTTTCTCTGGGGTTTCACGTTAACCATCTTTGAAATTGAAATATAGTATTCACCAAATTAATGCAAATATTACCGAGGAGAGTGTGTAGTCTATATAAACTCCATTCAAACCTCTGTACATACATGATTTATTTGATGTGAAAACGAAACACATTTTCCCTACGTAGATTTATAATTTGTTTGAAGAATTCATTAAAAACGTTTATTCAACTTTATATAGCTCTATAATCTGATCATGTGACATAGTGGTTAGTGTGGCCTCATGACTGTAAGTTTGAATAGGACGTCTGCAAGGTCACGGGACCAACAACAAAACCTCATAATATTTCTTTACAATTTTACCCTTTGCCTACATATGGCTCAATGTTGCATTTTACTGACAAAATATGTATAATATACCTCACCGTATACTGATAATATCAAAACCTAATAAACAGGATGTGTTTGAAATATATGTTCATTTTAAGGATATAGTTTTTGTTTAATGAATGTGGATATTTTGAGTTTTAAGAGCAAAACCATGTTGATATGCCATCCTGAGAGCTATGTTTTCTGTAGTATGGTAGTTATAAATGTAGAGAAGTCGACATATTCGTGAAATGCTCTAGGTATGACAATAAATGCTGCATAGCTGACTGACACTGGTGACATTCTACCTTTTCACTAGATTAATGAGAGTGTTAGCCTATGTTAAACCACTTAAATGGATGACATCTTATTATCTATGACTGCAGAGACTGCTAAATACTGCAGTAAGTTGTCTGTACAAGCTGTTGAAGTAAGAACAGAGTCAGTATACTCATGTTTTGCCCCGTCCTGTATTTGACCTGCATAACAAACAATTGCAGAACTCGGTCACCACTAGCATTTTCTAATTCAACACAAATTGCAAGTAGTTATGTTTGGACAAAGTTTTTAGATGCCATAACTGTGATTTAATTTCTAAGGTTTGAGCCCTAGACCATTGTACAATTATAGACTTATTAAACCTTGGCTGGTTGTTAAAACCTAAAATGGCTGGTCATTAAAAGTATTGAGAAAGCTGCGTAATCGAAATAAAAGCAAATATACAATCCTTAAAGCTGCGTACACCATGCACTCGCGCTTTGCTTTTTTTTAGTCTAGTTATGATTTCCTACTTAATCCCTTGTGCGGGCGTGAAGATCAAAATGATAAAGATTGAATGAGTCATTTATTGCAAGTGTTTAAAACTGCGTTTAAAAATTATACAGCCAATTTCACCTTATCAAATAATCGTGCTTATGAAAACCTAAATACCCAATGTTAATCAATAGTCTAATGTATCTCATGATAATATAGTAGTAAGAAATAGACTGAGATTGAAATGTCCATTTTTAATATAACATTCCAGAAATCTTCAGTGTTTTATAGGACAGGTGTTTGTCAGTTTCACATTTAAAGGTTTATCTATGACTGTGTTTGTAAGCTCAATAGTTGTTGTTTGCCCAATAATAAAGCAGTGCAGTGAAGTTGTGTGGTATTTAAATACAAATATAAAAGGTCACTCTCGTTTGTTGTGCTTGCTTTGTTTTTTTCTATTATTATAAAGCTAGACAACCCACAACATATGACAATTTCTGTACTTAGTTTGTGTCTTTATAAACAACTTCACATCAGCAGTGTTTATGACAATTGATGAATTGTTTTCTTCAGAAAATATTTACAAATTATCTCAAGATTTTGAGCAGAATGTTTAGAAAAATTCAAAATGTCTCCTATGCCCAACAAGTTTAGTTATGTCCAGATAACAAGTTTGGTTATGTCCAGCTGAGAAGTGGATATGAATCACTTGTTATCACTAGTTCAAATTCCCAACATGTCACTTCAGTAATCTGTTTTTCCACCAAAGTTGACACAAAGTTACCCCTTATGAAAAGAAAAAAATATAAACAGCTGATCTCAATTTTCCCATATTTTTGAATTTCCGACATTTTTTCCAATAACATTTTGAGTTTTCAAAGATGCAGCTAATAAGTGAGAGAACATGGTCAGTTAAACATGGAGTATCAGGTAATTCATCTTGTTGTTATCGGTAATTGTACTTCTTCAAATATTGCTGTTTTCTTTCTAATAAGTACTATAGCAGTGGAGTGGTACAGACTATTTAGATAACATCAATGTCTAGTTAAGCAAATGAAAAGGTTTTGGAAAGTGTTGCCATGGAATAGAAGTAGTTGCTATGATAGTATAATGTGAGAAGATGAATGGGTCATTTTGTGGCATGGTTGTTTTGACACTCAGGACAAAGTGGACATGGTCAGAATGGCTATACCAGGGTGACAGGACATTGGTTAGTTGTAACATGGGGCATGTTTGTGTTCACTAAACTATAACTACTAGTATCTGTGTTTTTGTTGTCCAGTTTTTGTTCTTAGTAGTCCCTCCTTCAATATCTGTACTTGCACATAGAGAACCTTATGAAGAAACTGATCATGAGTTACTGTTGTACTCTAGCTTATGTTCACAACTATCTTGGCTCATCCTTGATCATTTTAGTTTCAAGACTTGGTGTGATGGCACAGTGATCAGTAGATGTCGGTTTCAGATGTAAGTTTGAACTCCATCAAAGGCTTTCGTTGTTTACTTGAGCAAGAAACTAAACCCTCCTTGATCAGTTCTTGGTGATTTCAAAAACTGGTTTTTACATAAGCAGTCAATTTCTTGTTTCAGAATAAAACTGAAATATATAAAAACTAAAACGTTGTCAATTGATTTCAGCATACGTGAAGAAAAAATCAAATGTGTCAACAGTGAATCATCTTCCATTTGATACATTTGATATGCTTAAGAACTTTAAATAATTGTCTACCAGTATATTTGATACGCTTGATATACGTGACAACTGGAAAGATTACCGACTTTAAGTAATCGTAAATCATTACATTAAACATGGTAATATAGTATGATCATAAGCAATTATTGTATTATCGTAGATTTTTACCTATTACCATTAGATGTGATCAAGTGATTTGTATAGTTTGTCAACAGTGGCTAAACACAATGTGGTCGTGTTTATACTAAACGTATACATTTCCAATATTAATCTCCATTTTCATTCGCATAATGACATTTGATACAATGTCAATTGAACATTTTACAATAAGATACATTTTAGCTCTTCCTTCATGGTATTTTCAACACTAATTGTCAACATTCAATACCAAAACTTAACATCTGTCATAAAGTACTTAGATATTGTACATTTTTGGGGTTTCAAAGTTAAAAATCTGACCTTAGATTTGTATGTTCAGTATTTATAAATGTTACCATTAATTTTATGTGTCCCTTTTACTGCTATTTTTACTTAAAAATGCTCACAACCTGTAATTGTTTGCCTGGTATTTATTATCACCTGTCTAGCATTGTAAATCAGCATCAAGGATTTAAACAAGAGGCATGTAGAAGACATATTACCCCACACCGTGAAGTAACACTCACTTTCAGTACAAACAATCACACACTTACATACACAAACAATAGCTTTTTTTGCCTCTTAGTACTGTATGTAACATTAAAGGCAGTTTTATGGTTAAACATACCATTATATAATTATGTCAGGTGCTCTTTATATAATTGTACCATAGTTAATTGATTATCTACAATTAAAGAAAATGGTTATTCATCAATTAAGGATCAAAGAATTACATTCCATGCCACCTGCTTGATCAAAATCCATCATTTAAAATCAAAGTCTAAGATGTAATAAAAAGATACAGAGACAATGCTGAGGACTTAAGTAATTCTGTTATGCTGTTGTGGGGTTATAAACGAACCATTAAACTTACAACAACAGTTTACCATTCTAGAGTACAGGACTGATACTGACTGTGGTAGTGCTTGAATACTAACTTCTTCAAAAGGTCAAAAGCTTGAGACCCGTTTGATGACCAGAATGCCCCTGTTTGTTGCTATCTTTGGTCTTATGCTACACGGGCAAGCTGACATTTGCTTGTTGAAAGAAGCCAGTAAGAGAGATCAACATTTCAAAATAAAACTGACCTTAATTCATCTAATAAGTCAGCATGTTTCAACACCTGTTTTCTCAGTCTCATTTCTTTATATCCTATAAATAACTTTAGTAGTGTTGGTGTCCTGTCGAAACTATCCAAATTGATAACATCTCTGACCTCTGAATGGGTATATATTTGTATTGAGACAGAGCTAAATGATCTAAATAAAGCTGCATGGAATAATTGTAGGTAACCATGGCGATAATTTCAACCTAAATCCTTAATTTATGTTTACATTTCATCAAATTGTCACAGCATACCCAACCCCCTGGTACCATTGTGTCAAATCGTCTTTAAATATCAAACAAAACCAGTCTCCAGGGTTCTATCTGTGTCCGAGTTCTTTTCTTACTGTCACATAGAAATTATAAGTGCTGCTGTCCTGTTATGTCTGTCATGTTATGTGTGTACTCAATCTGAATAGACTGTGAGTTTGAGTCAGTAATTTACTTGTCAGAACATTGTAACACCCAGCTTTTCTAACCCTGGAGCTGTACCTCCCTCCCACCTCTGTATTCATACTTCAGTAAGCCAACAGTTCATTGAAAGACATGGACTTAAGCAACAGTTTTTTGTCTGACCATCTTATTGTTATGGTAGTCAATCATTTCACACACACACAAGTGGACAAAGGTTTGAGATAATAAATTAAATGATAACATTAGTATATTGTCATGAAATCTGTGAGACTCATCCAAGCTTACCACTGGACAAAGGGTACAATCTGGTCCAACGCTTTTCAGGCTTTACGCTGTCCACTTGTTGGAGAAAGATTGTAATTATTCGCCATAAAATATCTGTAGCCATAGCAACAAGTGATAAATTTCGCATATAAAGCTTCTTTATTTGACCATGGCTTTAAGGTTGGACTTGACTGTATAGGTCAGTGAATGAAAACAGCGACAAAGTGGCAAATTAAACTCCTTCTACCTGTAAACTTTAAACAGGTGAAAATAGGAGAAACATATACCCTGGTAACTATTCCATGTAAAAAAGACATTTTAGTTGACACTTGAGAAATTGAGAGTTAAAATTATGGGCGAAATTGATAGATGTATCTTTTACTCTAAAATCTACCTAAACTGAAAAGTAAATTTTAAAAAAAGCTATAAATGACATGTATTCAGAAACTTGAGCTCAGCACAAAGTAAATAAGCGTTTTATGGCTTTCTAAGTTGTTAAGTCCTTGACAGCTACATACAATGTGTGTCTCCAATGCATTTCTTAGTTGAGACATCTTGTTTCAGAAATATTGAAGGACTATTTTGATTGTTGTCATGCTACATTTAAATTTGTACAAACTCTGGCTTATTTTCTTATATTAGAAAATGGTGTTTGTTGTTTGCATATACTTTGTGTTTACAAGTTCAATCTGATTATGTCAACATTTACAAATTGCAATTCTTTAAATTGGTCTAGTTGCTTTCCTTTCTCACAACTCAAATGATTATAAATAATATCATTATATACATATTAGAATACATGTAATTTAAATACATAACATAGATATGTCATGCATTTAAAATTCTTGAAAAAGATGGTTTTGGTTGATAAAAATGTTTAAATAGCTTATTTATATACATGCACTAATGAGGAAAAACATTTTTTATCACTCAAACTGTTAAAATTCTGGGAAGGTGAAGCTAAAATAGAATAGTTATTTTTCTTGGAATTTGGATGTGGATTTGTCCTTTACCTTAGTGACATAAAATATTGTCCAGATATATAGTCGTACAAATATCCTGAAGCTGCAGTTGAGATTTCTATTGTTTCTCTCTTATAGAACAATGAAGTAAATGAAATAGTTGTGCATGTCTAATTAGCTGTATGTATATAAGTTTGTATCTTCATTTATAAACTTACTGATTTTTTAATAAGATTTATACACAGATAGATGAAATGCACTGATTGTATCGCCATGCTTCAGCAGAGTCCTATTCAAAGACATTATAAAAACTTTGTGATCATCAATACTATATCCGCTCAGCTGCAGTAACACTGGATTGTAAAGAAGTAATGCAAATCTATCCTAACACTGTATAAAATTCAAAACTACTTTAGACCCTCTTGCATTTACACCTGGTTGGAAGATCTACGCAAAAGTGATCTAACTATATATTCAATTAGTAGACAGTTGTGATAGTTTTGCTTATTATCCTCTCAGAAATTGGTAGCTCTCTGTTTAACTGTTAATTTAACCCCAAGACCTTTTTTAGTCTATAAATAGCTTGTATAGAGTGTTATTAATCCATAAAATGGTTATCATGGACTGAATATGAACTCCCTATTAGTAGCCCTAATCTCTTACAACTTACAAGGGCACGGTCAATGGTCACATGCTTCACCCTTCTATGTCATGGTTACTCATGAATAATCCCTCAATTGGAAAAAAGGGGCTGACAATTTCATGATCTGACACCCTGTTTTGTCATTTTACCGGTAGTTGGTGTGTGTTGGAAGCAAGTGATACTGCATTGGAATTTAGTGGTGTAAGGATTTTTAGTATGTTTCATGTTTTTGTGGGATTTTCACAGATTTTTAAGATATCAGCTTATCATCAAGTATAAACTGCAGGTTTGTAATTCTTGCTTAGTAGTTTTAGTTTGAAATAGTGAGTTAGATATTTCTGGATGAAAACAAGGGGAACAATTTGAATGGTAAACTTTTATGACAGATGATTACACAGTTGCTTCCCTTATCTCAGTAAAGTGTCATGTAAGTGAAATATCAATGTCAATATTGACTTAACCTCCCCTAAAGCTGGATTTATAAAGCTTTTTAGGTGGAACAATTTTAATGAATGGAAGAAGTTGTAAAAGTTTATATATGAATGGAGGCGAAAAGGGCAAAGAAGATTAAAGCCTACCCACAATTACAGATACAATGTGTACATGTGTGAAATGCCCATACAAAGCATTTGGGTACATTTAAGAGTAAAACTGTATGCAATAGTTCTGTAGTTTATGGGTGTCATATACTAACAAGGTGAAGATAGTCATTAAACTTTCACTGACATAACTGACTCACTAAGCCTTAATAAGATTTGAACCACAATTATTTACTGTCCTCTGTGGTTTTGCAAAGTACAGATAGGGATATTTGTACATGTACAGTTTGTACTTGAAGTGGAATGCTCTCAAACCTTCTGTTTGACAAGCGCTAATAATTGCCCTTCTAAAGTAGAATTACTTTATTCAAACTCAGACTGACTGAAGCATACAACTACAACAGGAGGAGTTCCAAGTCTTGCTAAAGAATTCAACACCTTGATTTATGATCATTTACATCATGGAATGAATACTTCAGTACATAATTTATACATGCGTGGTGTTGATGGTCTGTAGCTGAAGCATTGCAATCATAGTTATTTGAAAGAGCTGTCTCTGATTCTCTCTATAGTCATGTGGTGTTGCTTCATCACTAACTACCCTCCCTCCGCTATATACCCCACGCACAGTGTTCATAAACTCTTAAAGTCTGTATCATCAAGTAACACACCTTGTTTGGGATACCTAGACCATGATACAGTGTGATTTCATAGCTGTTAATTCAGTTTTATTGCAGTGTTATTTTGATTTATTGACCCTCTAGCCTTGTCGCTAAATAATAGGTTGGTTTTGAGTGACGTTCGTCCTCCTTTGGGGGTAAAACTACAATCAGAATGGAATCAATCTGATGTTGGTAACAGAATTTGGGAATCTTTCCAATGCCAACATACACATGTCTTTATATTTTGCAGTTAAGAGTTCTTATTAAGTATGACAGGTTAAATTCTGTGTTATTTTTAAGGTGTATAAACTCTTAGGAGACACAGCCTGGGCACTCCCTTACATTTCATGTCCCAGCGTTCTGACGTTAAACAAAGTTGTTATAAAAGCATATACCTCGGGTGAATGACTGTAATTTCCTATTGACAAAATAATTGCATTAAATTAAGTGTGATTTTGTGTTTTACATGAACCAGTTGTTACTTCTATGAATACTTATGTCTATTATCTAGCTATTATTATAGTCTCGCTTTTGTAGTTATTGTGTCAGTTTGTGTCATGTTAAAAGAATACTTGAGAAACATATCTGTCAAGTTTGAGTACTTACTTGAATTATATGTAAATAATGTTTGCTAACTAGGCAATGAAGACAGTGTGAGAAGAATTAAGGAAGCTAACAGATAAAAAAACATTTAGTTTACACATTCTCACATACATTTTTAACTTATGCAAAACCTTAAAATGTAGTCTGCAATTTTTCAAAGTGTATTTCAAAGCCTGTGGTGTGTTGAAATCTTAGATGTATTTATAAAAAGCATTTGTTCTCTTTTTGCAAGGTTGTTATACACTACACCCAAAGTGAGTCATTTATTCGTCAACTTTAAAACTGAATGAAAAAATGAAAGATCTTGAAAATGAAAAAAACACATTTCGCAGATGTTGCATTAACTGTTAACCTGCAATGTGATCTGATATAAGCAAGAGTAACAGTGGGGTTGTTGTTACAGGAAATGAGTAAGTCACCAAGGAAAGTGTAGATATTTGTGTGTAGGTAGATCAAATAACTATCATTGTACTTTTCAAGATGTCTTGATTGAAATTTGCAAACACTACATACAGCTGTCATCTTTACTGATTTTGACCCCTCTCGGGATTGTTAATAATAATAATAATAATAATAATAATAATAATAATAATGATGATAATAATAATAATAATAATAATAATAATAATA
>ENA-OREC01002157-OREC01002157.1-marine-metagenome-genome-assembly--contig:-NODE-2157-length-10649-cov-13.377412_pt1 | contig 10649 bp, 5 predicted proteins | sample MGYA00248626_ERZ508543 | MGnify/ENA primary metagenome ERZ508543 (study PRJEB26211, sample SAMN05518279) | marine metagenome | isolation source: Puget Sound, Washington, USA | host: Bankia setacea...
CACACACACACACACGACAATGGTACAGATATTGACACACCAAAAACTACACACAACCGTCTGGAACATACCTTTAATTGAACTGTGCATAGGTGTTAACATTAGGTTATGATTCTTAGATTGATGGACAATCTTTAAGTGCAATTAGTCTTGAATATGTTTTCTTTTTGTATTTTGAAAATAAGAAGAAAAAACAATTTGATGAGGTAATGAAGCGTTTACCAATTCCAAAATAGAATTAAAGAGACATTTATTTTATTTATTCCATTTGTTATGCAATAGAAGATTCATAAATCGTACATAAATTACAAATTGTCCATCTGCAAGTACATTTTTTCAAGTTTATTTACTATGTAATTGCATGTACCACAGCGTGTAGGTTGTACTTTCAATGTAGATCTGTATAATTTGATTTAATCTTACATGATATGGAGTTCGTAGGGGCTTAGAACATTCTATATTAATTACATTTAATACAGATCAGTTTAGCTAAGTTCGAGCTAGTAAATATATAACTACAATACAGATAAATAATTTTAAACAAAAATATTTCAAGAAAAAAACTTCTATACCAGTGAAAACGAATGGCTAAGAGGAACACACTCTCTGTAAGATGAAACAAGTATAACAAATGGTTTTAATGATGCATAAATTATTCTTCAAAAACCTCAGGAGTTTTCACCAACATTTGAGATCAATTAGTAATACATCATCGTTTCCAGGCGAATTTATTGTAATGTATTTTAAACGGTTGGTTCTTAACTACCATTACTTTTACAGACGAACATCAAAGGTGTACCCCAAAAACAATATTTCTGAAGACATTTCTCGCTTAAAAGTACATGGCAGTCCCAGTTCCAAGATCTTTACTTGTAAGTGTCCTAGTAATTGAGCTCAAAATAAGGGTTAAATGGACTAAAAGTAGCTGATTTGAAGATTCTTAGACTTTGCAGACGATTCATCATTTACTTGTCAATGAAACGCTTTGTTTTCCGATATTAACAGCGTCGAAGTTAATTTGAAGCGTCTCGATCACAAGGTCAGTTGTCAAGACGCTTGGATGGGTGGGACCAATCTTGCGGGTAATTAAAGACTTTGAATAAAAGCTCTTGGTCGGCCAAACGCTTCAATAAATTGCTAACGGGTGTCGAAGATTTCGCTTTACGAACAGGTGGACTTGCACGTCACGAGAAATTCGTTTATGAGCAGATCTAAATTAATTTCACACACTTTCGCAAAAGTTCGTGTAAAGTTATTTAACACATTTCAAGAATCAACGCATTCCGTACATCGACTTCATCGTTAGACATTACAGATCAGGCTATAGAAAAAGGCATAATGTGTAGTAGTAAACTGTTGTTCTTAGGGTAAACGTATCGTGAACATAACAAGTATGCACATAAGCAATAAATATCAAATACCACAGAGCAGGATCTTATAAGAATCAGTTTCCAATCATCCTCTAAGCTAAGACACCTTTTATAAAAATCAAAACTCTTCGACATGTCATTATTTGCTAATTATCTGAACATTTAATGCTAGCACGAATGTGTTTTTACCACGGATGTTCAAAACACGAACGTTGGTATTTAGACAATGTACTATACCTGTATACGTCTGAAATCATTTCTCTGTTGGTCTTTCTAACAAACACAAATACAAAGTCTAAAGTTCAGTTCGTTAATTACATAATGTACGTACTTTACTGGAAATATGCTTGATCTTATCCCATAATCTTTAAATATTTCCATATTCTCAGTATAAATTATGCCCTTTACTAATTACGTTTTCAATTACACATTTTCATAATCCTGCTTAACATTGACCTTTCTATCTCAACCACTCTAAATACAGGTAGACGGTGTAGTTCATTATCTCTGGCAATAAAACTCAACAAAAGAAAATATAAACTGTTTTCAAATTATACAATAAATTACAAAACTAATATTCATTGTATGAGATCGTTATGGCCAATATATCATCCATTTTATTAGTTAACAAGTAGTGTGGAATTGTGCGCAAAACTCTCACAAAATGAACCACTCGAATATTAGTGGCACTCAAATTCGCTAGAATGGTAGGGCATAGGGTTTTCAGAACTTTTCATTGACACGGTTATTGCGTTCTTGCACATTTAGTTGTGTAGTTAAATTAGCCTGTCAAGTACCCAGGTTCCTGTACCACGTGGTATAGGGTGAGTTTGGGGGGGGGGGTAAATTAAACACACCAGTAAAAAACGACCCTCTTTAACTCCATGAATATTATTTCCACATTTCCATGTATTAACCCTAGACTCGCTTAAGTGGCGTTGAACTAAACTGCCACTTACACCTCTCTCGTTTTGACCTCCTAAATTTTATTTCATATACAAATTGCTTCATGAGTATTCGCTTATTTATTTGTTTAGCGTATAGTTTATGTTTTTTTAGGTATTTTGTGTTAACGATTGCAATGTTTTTTTTCATTCCGTTAATTTGCTATTTCTCCGATATTTAAATCTTTATAATGAGTTAAACTATAAGAAAACACTAATTTACGCCCAAAAAATGCATTTAAAACTTGATTTTGTATTTTTTAAAGACATTTGAATAACGGCATGTCTTTGATTTTCAAGAAGTGTGTATTTTTTGGTTTTAAAAGTAGCAAGACAATGGTAAATTTAATAAAATACTTTACGAGTTTACCGGGGTTAACAGTACATGTAAGTACATTAAAAGTTATGGTTTATAAAAGTTCAAGAGTTTTGTTATGCCATTTTGAACCTTTACAGTAAATACTATAATTTTCTTTCATAGAAGTTTTTATACAACTCTTGTGACTTCTGCATTGACTCAGACCCAAATATGTTCATGTCATTTTACTTCTTTTCATAATAAACATATTAATAATAATACTAATAATACTAATGATACTAATAATACTAATAATACTAATACTAATACTAATAATAAAAATAATAATAATAATAATAATATTGTATAAAAAATGTGCTAAACATATTTAGAAATACACTATAATTACGATGGTGCATTCGATGGAAACAGTTGTTCATTTGCTTCAACGGTTTTAAAATTTGCAATGGTGTGTATTAATACAGATTATGGCAAAGCCTTAATTAATTACCAAGGGAAATGCATATCTAGATATATATACTTCTACATATATATTTGTACATCTAACCCACATTGCGTTTGGTACTTTATACTATAATTCATATCAACTCGACCAGAGAGGGATGTTATAACACTCAAACACTGTCATCCGCATTTTAGACATGTTGGTATTATTATTACGTACAATCTAAACCCAAAGATACAAATCCGTTATTGTAGAAGTTGTCAGAAAAAAATAGACAATTTAACACCACATATTGTCATAACTACTTCATTTTCGGCTGGAATACATGTTTATCATAGTAAGAACGTAGTGGCAGCCCATTGCTTTAATCAAAATGTAACTTGCAAGAGCACATCTAATAAAACGTATGATTAACAATATATTCTGACACTTATAATACTATGTTTCTGTCATTAACAATATGTTTTTGAATCTAGATTGTCGTTTCCAGATGTTTTAATGGGCTAACACATTCTGTTGATTTGCGACTATCTCAACGTACTCGGAAACCGCTCTTGCCACGTACTTGTAACAACCTGAAGGGCTATCGTCGCGTAAGTAGACAACAGCGAAATTGCAATTTTTACCAGATAATAAAATGCCACGCACATCTGTGAACGACAGCATCATTATGACACTATTAGCTATCAGCACAGCCAGGGTAGGGCTTATTAGTTGGAACAGTTGTTAATTATCTGGTTAATTAGGCAACGTCTAGGGAGAAAAAAGGTATCGAGAGCGAGTGTTAATGGCGATACGAGATCCCGGCATCGTTAGTGAAATAAAAGATGGATTGTTTGTAAATGAGTGTATTTTTTGTCTCGATCCTAATGATGTGTTTAACATAAGTGTACGTGTATCCAGGACTCTAGTTACACACATATGAACAAGCACTTGTCGTTACATGAATCAAACTGCATATCTCTAGATAAGTTTTTATAATACATGTTAAAGGTTGTGATTCTAATTTTGAGCTATGTTTTCTTCCAATTCTAAAAGTTGCTACAAATGAAACATATTGTTATTATAGTTTTCAAGCGATATCCTAGTTTAGTACCCATTGTTTAATGCAAGGTAGTTGTTCCATTTGTAGCGACTTTTGAATTTGAACATTTTATCTCAAAATTTAAATTACAACCTATAACTGTTCGTTTTATACGTGAAAGAATAAAATTAAAGATATCATATATTCATGTACGCATTTGGAATTTAAAAAAAGCCAAATTAACCATTATTGCATTTCTACAATTAGGTACTATGTATCCATTATACTTATTCTAAGCTATGAAATAAATCTCTAAATTTGAGTAATAATCAATAAATATAATCAATCATTAAATCGAGAAAGCTGAGTTATTGTAGACAGGCGGTATTGTTATTACTTTCTATGATTTAGCATGAAGCAGAACTCTCATCCGAAACTATAATATCCGAACTAGTCGTGGGGTCCGCCTCAGGCAAACAGTGTTATAGTCTTTTAACACGTCGTTTAATATTAATTACCAGAAAGAAAACCCTTGGAATAGTTAAACGCTTGATGAGTCAGAGTGAAGAAATTAGAAGAAAATTAGAAGAAAATTAGATATATGTCTTCCAGAAGTTGTAAACTATTTTTGTACCCTAGAGCACTCGTCTTCATCTGTGAGAACACATTTCATGGACATCCATTGCCAATATTTAATGTATCAGGAGGTTGAGTGTCACTTAGTCGTCTTGTATATATGCCGCATCAAAATTAACTACTGGTCTGCGTACAATAGACATCAGCTATATACTTGTTTACACCGCTTGAATGACACAGATGATCCATCGATTATTATAATATGGACGCTTATTAGTTAATGCACATAACACAATGGCTGATTTGCGTTTGATGTTGTAGGTTATAACATTTAATAGTGACATATATTTTGCTGGTAATTGTTTGTGCTGTCGTCAGCCTGTCCGGGAGAGATACAAAGCTCTGGTCAACATGGAATAATATGGACAAGATATAGGCTATTGATATACATACACGTTTTGGATATTTTGTTAGATCTAGTTTAACTTTTGATTTAATTGATGAGGAAGCCATCACGTTTTGAAGTCGCCTTCTGATACCAACTAGTTCTAGCCGATAACAGATACGTAACGAAAACGTACCATGCATGGATTAAATCTCTCACTGACAGGCAACGCTTGGAGGACGATTTTGTATTTGAAAAAGTTGATATAATATACAAGATGTCAATGTGAATCTTTGTTGAACGACATATTTGAAATGTGAAAGTACAACATAGTTCTCTCTACTCTCTCCGTTTATCTCATTGTTCCTGTCTATAGACTTTGGATCCAATACACCGTATTAACAAATAGAAGAAATCGTCAAAAATTACACTCAAATGGCTATCACGGACTTGACCAGGACAAAACCAAGCCCGAAGTAGCCGAGTCACTGCAATCAACCTTAATTACGAACCATGATCAATTGGTTAAGTATAGTGACTGCCATGTATTAGCGACATATACGGTAATTATTTTCTCGTAAAACACTACTTGTTTCACTGCTGCTAGCGAGTATCTCCGATCAGTTACTATCATCAACTGTCCCCATGTACTTCTGTCACCAAATTTGCCTAGTTATTGCTTACTATTTATCCTTTAACGGTTACCTGAGCATTGACAATGACATCGAAATGACAAAAAAATGACCACTTGTCCGCTATGAAATTGCTCATGTCAGGGAGGTAGGATTACACAGCATTTTTATTTCTAAAAGGACATATGGGTCTCTTTTAATACAACCTAAATTCCATTGCTCCTGTATGACAGTTTTAGTGTTTGAAACCAGTCCAGCTTGTCGTGCAAACACGTAGTAGTACTACCAATGCAGTCAAACAAAACAAGGGGGAACTTTTATATGTTCTTACAACGTTTACAAATTTAGATATGTACAGTACAGCGAATACTTTTGTTTTTGTGTCAAGTTCATTCTTTATTAAACAAAATACGTTCAAGCCGTATTGTTTAAATCAGTCTAGCATTAACATTAACATTTATGTTTGATTTGGTTTGCCTATTATTTAAATGTATCTTCAATAATTACATTTGGCGTTTCAAATATCACCATAATAAATAAGACTTTTGAATAATACATTTGTTGAAAACTGGAAATTTGGTATTTAACTATAATCTACTTCGAATAGGAATTACATTTACAGGTGTATGTATCGTAAAGGCTTTTGAATTTTAATTGCATATAATGAATATCTAAAGACAAATAAAACATAAAACGCACAACCTGTGAAATTGTTTCTGGTAACACTTTCGCTTCATCTGGAATTCTGTCCAAACGACGTGAAACGTTTGACTATCGTCTATTGACCTACTAACTTATTCCTTGTCTATACCCTGTTTCTTCTCTATCAGCTTTAAGATCGGAACAAGTGCCATCATAAACAAATAAATACCATTCCTTGACAATAAACATTATATACTAGATACTCAAAACTTTCTTGGAGAAAACATATTAATGGCAGCTATTTATGAAACCTAAGCACTGTTGGGTACCTGTTTCTTGCGCGCTATGTTCGGCTCCTGGCTATGTTTTTGGATGGGGGTCGGTAAGAGAAGGGGTGGTGCTATCGTAGTTTGAAATCATATAAATTGTAAACCGGCAATCTTGAAATGTTACAAAGCACAGATCACGGTAGTCAAAATATTACACCAGTGATCTAGCCGATATGTATTACTAAGCAGATATCAGACACAATGAGGAGCACGGTATAAAGCCCCCTAAACTTGGCGCCGAAGGCAACTCAGGAATCAACATTAATGTCAGATTCCAACTGTATATCTCATATTTATTCGCAGTTCTTTCCATCAACCATCTAAACTAGACTTCGCCACTTCTGTGACTATTAAAACTTGATAAAGAGCAACGCATTTCGCTTATCAGTCGAAAATCTACGTGTTTGCGACTACAAGCAGAACAAGTATCGGGGTAGGAAATCGCCCTGCGGCACACCAGGCTTTCGGCGAAAGATCCAGGGGTCCTCAGGCTCAAACGAGATGTTAATGACCGCAACAAGAACGCTTATCATACAGTCTAGGGGCTTATCAGCTTTGCGCTCTTGAGGCCAGAAAAACAAGTAAGCAACATAGACCTGCTAATGAGAATTTGAATATCTGCGAGTGACGTAATTCCGACACAGTACATAACATTCGAACGGATCATTGCACGCCTAATTTATGGACGGACCACAGGGATGTCTGAAGAATCCGTTGAACTAGATTGTAACAAGTGCACGAGCCCATCATACAGTGTTTAATAAATTGATGATATGTTATATGGAAAGCCGATAATCCAACGATACTCCAACGCAGACTTAGCTTACACTTAAATTAATAGTTAATGTATACATGTTATATATCGCGGGGTTGAGTTAATACACATATACTTTTATGTCACCATGCAACTAATTAGTGTGGTGTTTTCCCACACTATAACTAGTAGCACATGTACAAACCAGACATGAATCAATATACATCTACACGCATTATATGTTGCAATTAGTGTATGGAGTTTTATCGTACAGATGGAAAGAAGAAAAGTAAAGAAGAACAAACGCATTTAGTTGACATCGTTAGTGCATTATTCTATTTATACTTATCAGTCTTCGAATTTAGGCTCAAAGTGTTTTCACTTCCGGTTGAAGACAATATCATAGAATCATGTGAGAGGCACAACAAGAATGCGAAATGAACTAGGATTCCTCCGTTCTCTTGTTGCCATCTCCATTTCGGTGGAACATCTTGGCTTTCTACGTTATTCCAAGTTGAAAATCCATTTAGTGTAATATATACGAGACTATCTGGAAAGTAAGTTAGTAAGAAAGGTCTTTGTAAATGGAAACGTGGGGGTCTTTTGATGTCGATAATAGACGAAGGACCGTATAACAAGAGGCTGATTAGTTGCTCGGAGGTTCCCGAAACTCTCTCTGTCCTCGGTACTAGGTTTCCTGATTACTTTAACAAGCCTTGTTTATGGAGGCCCGTACGGGAGATAATACGTTGATTTCAAACGCAGGATGATTAGTTAATAATTGAGTTAGGCAACGAAACCAGAGTGCTTGCGTAAAAAGTGTGATTAAGAGGGGGAGAGTGTTGCAGAGGGTGAGTGGGGGAGGAAAATAAAGAGGATGAAGATTTAGAGGATGGGGGTTGTGGGGCCAAAGGAAAAGCAAAGGAGAAGCATTTGAAACTTGAGAGAAACGAACATTCGAGTTGTTAAGCTCCCGTGTGGAATAATTGTTAAAAATGTTACAAAAAAGAAGTCCTCAAGATTCCGTTGATTTTGTAAAGTATTAACATCTCTAACTTCTCTCAAAATAATGATTGATTTTACACGAGCGGTTGTCGTTTTTACGGGTTTTACACGAAAATCTATTTAGTCGAAAATATAAACACAAGAAAGTGGCTTATTTTAGTGCGTACTTGGTTTTTGAAAATACGAATTAAAACGAAGGAGTCTGGGCTTTAACAAGATGTTCAGTAAATTACTTTAATTTCAGAGAACATTGAGGCGCTTCAGATCCGCTGACAAACTTTGTAGGTATAAGAAGATAAAAACGTCTATTGAACGGCACCCCGGACCGATCTATTCGACTCAGTTAAAAGTCTATTCCGCGACGCCCTAGTGTGAAACCCATTTACTCGAATTTTCGGCTAATTTACAGACCCACCAACCAAGCTATCTTATCGTGGGGATCGGTAACGAGGTGTGTGTGAGCCAAAACCTTCAATCCAACCCAAACTTTCCCGATTTACCCAATATGTTTCCCACTTTATATGAACGGAATGCCACATACAAATTCTGCAACCCAATTTTACTACAACTTAAAATATAAAAAAGGTAATTATTCCTCACATCGTAAACAAACTCTTTTTCAGTCCCACTTTTTCTCCTCTCACTCTTTTTCATCTCTCACTCTGTTTCACTTTTTCTCCTCTCACTCCCATTAGTTGCACGTGAGCGATTTAAACGCTTAAACAAATGACACACGTGATGATTAGAGATCACAAAACAAAGGACGATACTATGGTAACGTCCGTAACTATGCACCGACTGAACATACACGTATAAGTAAATTAAAGTGTGTGATGTAGTCAATTGTAAGTCTCGATTGAAGAATGTCGTTTGTAAGAGTTTATGTCTTAATTACATCGTATTTATGTAATCATATGGCGAAACTAATGTGCACACGTCGTTAGAGATAATGTGCACCACGTTCGTTGACCTAAATGTTAAACAATTTCAAAATTAAAATTTAATATAAGTGTTGCGATATCATACAAACACTGGTGAAAACTATCACTACTGGTCCTTGACCAGTCTTGCTTTGTTGTTCATATATGTTTTCAAACAGCGGCCAAATCGATCTAATAGTTATTTTGGAAAAGCATAATTATTTCAAAGGACTTTGTATTGTGTATTCACTTAAATAAGGATGAGCACACGTTTGGTATGACATTCATTTTAACTCTGTGATGTGAACAAGTGTCAAAATGTTAGGTCATATAAATTTAATTACCGTCATAATACGAGCAATAAATGGAGCATACTTTTCACACCACCTGTATTGGCACAGGTTCGTAATCATAGTATATTATAATGCCGACATGCAATTAAAATACAGTGTGTCACAAAAGCTATTTCCCTTTTTGTCATTTTTATTGCTGCAATATGAACTTCGTTTCTCAAACTACATTTCAAAACCAGGTGTGTTGGCAAGTAGTGTGTGTAATAAACAAATCAGCTATACTACACTAAACTAGTATATTAACCATGTTTTATGATCATTTTGTGTCCGACTTACTCAACATCCGAGCGTAAAAAGGAGCGAAAAGAACATGTTTCGAACCACGTAAGTCTAGCTTTGTGTATGCACTTTTTTTAAGAATAAAGATAACAGGATGCTCCACATATGGGTTAACATTTATTGAATATATACACTAGCTAGGTAATATAAACGTGCTAACAATAACGCATTGGATTACAAGACACATCCAAGGTGTTATAATTCGCCATTGCTATCTTTTGCGTCAATGAGAATTAAATATGACACCAAGAGAACAATAATTGAATAGTCGTTATTCAGGGGTTGTCTTAATGAATGATGTTATTTGAACTAGTATATCTACCTTGTAAATGAAGAGATATTGCCCAATCAGAGTCACTACCTTCAAGGCAATGTTTTGCAGTTCACCATAGAATAAGAAACGCTTAAAGATGGTCCGAAATGATAGAACAAGGTCACGAATTATTCTTGGAACGTCTTTTTCACTTGTGCGGCAATCTATCACTCCAACAACCTTTTGAAACAGACATTTATCCCGACTCCCCACCCACCCTGTTGCCCCATTAGTCTATGAGCGCGTTAAACGGACACGGGGAATTATTGGTATGCGGTTTTTGCACTGTCCATGTCGGGGAAGATTAAAAGAGATGTTGAAATATATGTTAACTTTCGAAGACAAACGAGGTGGCGATA
>ENA-OREC01002158-OREC01002158.1-marine-metagenome-genome-assembly--contig:-NODE-2158-length-10649-cov-13.078036_pt1 | contig 10649 bp, 9 predicted proteins | sample MGYA00248626_ERZ508543 | MGnify/ENA primary metagenome ERZ508543 (study PRJEB26211, sample SAMN05518279) | marine metagenome | isolation source: Puget Sound, Washington, USA | host: Bankia setacea...
AACGCGTATTGCAGTACTTATAAAACGTGCAAATAACGCGTATTGCAGTACTTATAAAACGTGCAAATAACGCGTATTGCAGTACTTATAAAACGTGCAAATAACGCGTATGGTCACAAAGGCACTTGCTCATTGGATCGGTGTATTGACTGATGCAAGCTCAAATGAAATTAATTGATTTTAAGTAACTAAGCGTTCTTATGTCAAACAGTTTCATACCTGTGTCAAAAAATCTTGTCTCTTTTATCACTATTGTCATAGTGTTGAGCTGGTTGGGGAGCGAGTTACACGTGAACCCAAGAGCTAGGACTTTCAACAACAACTTTATCATGTCTGGATTGCGGACGCAGTTAATAAGGGCGTCTCGAAAACCTGTGTTTCCATTTGCCAACGTCATCACAATGTCTGCGGGCTCTCTTGTTGCAAGTTGGTTCAACAGATTAGCAGTCACTGGTAAACGTCTACCACCACGTGCAGCACCGCCACCACGAGGTCTGTCACGTGGTCCCCCACCACGCCCTCTACCAGCCCCCTCGTCACGGTTCATTGGTGCCCGGTGCTGGTCTCTATTTCCTCGATGCTGAAACTGGATCTCGGCTTCGTCTTCAAAGTCCGCATCATCATCAACGAGTCCAGGGCCGTGTCGAAACACTCCTCCGTGACGCCCCGCCCTTAAAATAAAAGCGTATTTTAGAGGTAACATTATCTACACTGTAAAACATTTTTTTCTTCTACAAATCATATTATAGTTACGGTATGTACTTAAAAAGCTGTGATGTATTTTGTTACAATGTGTCTCTCCTACTATCTAGACTTTTGATACGGATGTTTTACACAACGGTCTACATACCAATGATGTTTTGTGTAGGCAAGTTTCTACATAGTTGTCAACTCTACCAGTACTGATCTAGACTCTAACTTCATTTTAACTATGGCGTCATATATGTTCGTATCAACAAAGAAGTTCAAGCGCATCCTAGAAAATGTTCAGAGAAGGAATACGAAACTAGTGCCATGGAGAATTAAGGGATTTGCCATATGAAGCGACTTGAAGAACTCAACCTTTCTACATTAGAATACCGTCGACAACGTTTTGACATGATTATTTTATATAAGATGCTGAACAACAAATTTGACTTTGACTACAAAAATGTTAATCTCTTGCTTGTCATGCGCATTTGTCAGATAGTTCAATATCAGATTAGCTGCATAAACATATTTCCATGGCAACCATCCAACAACAAATCAATGGTCACTTAAAGTTAAATAAAAGGTCAATGATGAACAGATCTGTGACAGGGACTGGACGTAACGAGGAGTGTAACTGCCAGTTTATATAAATCATTGGTTACTGATAAGGAAAGGAGTAATGTTCGAAAATAGTCCGACGGGAATAACCAGTATTGAAGTCGAAACAGAAAGTAACAACCTTAGTGATATTACAAATTCGTTGCTAACTTCGTTGATAAAAAAAAAGGTTTGGTTATAAATATATGGATATCATTCGAGCAATATTGTAAATGAAAGTATATATAGATCTGGTGTTCAACTTCAACTATTGATTTTAATAAAAGCCTATCCTGTGTTTTAGAAATCCAAACATGATTGACATGTATTCATAACAATATTAAATGTTTAGTGTATACAACTATAGAATCTACTTACATTTCAATTTGAACTGAAGTATCTATCTTAATCACAGAACGTTTAATAAGAACGACTATTAAAATTCCAAACTATGCACGTACACGACTGTATACGACTGCGTGAGCGTTTCTCAATGACATTCGCACAGGAATATCTACCAAGACGTATAGCTAACCTATAACTACAGTTTTAAGAAATACGTTTAAAATAGATACGTTTAAAGTTTACTACGATTTATGCTTAACCAATGTAAAATAAACGGAAAACGAAAGTAAAGGCAAAATAAACAGGATAACGAAACTTAAATCGAAGAGGAAAAGAGCCTCACCTTGGCGGACGTCTATCCCTGTCTCCCATTCCTGATCCTCCTAATTACACGTACCCTTGTTTTCGATGAATGTTCAGTAGCTATCGTTAAATGTTATAACTCGACTCACCAGTGCGGGTTGTCTGAGATAATCTGCTAACTTAGCAAGTATGAACCGGGTTTGAGAGAAAATATTTATGACTAACTTATGACGTAAACTAGACCGTTCGGAATTTCAGAAAATCGGGACGAAATCGAAAGTAGGACTCGTTTAACCATTCAGAATACGTTTTATATCGGAGGGATACCGGGCTTTAGCGACGGCGAACGTACCTGAGGAGTGGTTGGCTTATTATACAAGTTCACATACTATCCTCTATCGCCTCATTATCATGTCATATAGTATATATATTACATTGTACATGTACATCAGCCATTGGGTTTAGATAGAGAGGACAATATCGATACACAGGTTACAAACTGGTTCACTTGCTTGTATACTAAAGACATGTAACACAGATCTTCAAACGCGACACTTTACAAGAGTATCAAGAGGTAAAACTGAACTGTCCAGCTGGCGTAGTGGTAACACACTCGCTTCTCACAGCTGCGGCACGGGTTCGATACTTCCACCGGCACGGTGTTCCCCTTAAATAATTATGATACACAAACACATTGTTGTATAACACCAATTGAGCACTAGATTCACTAGTAATTGATGTTTATATCTACGCTGACGGGTATTGCAGCTCAACCAGGAAGATAGATAGATTGTTTTACAATGAATTTAGTATTTGATTAGTGTTAGACAATAATGTGTGTGTATATAATACATATCCAACGGGAACACCTACTGCAGCTCAAGTGACAGTGGATTATTCATAATAATTTAATCCGGCTTAAGTTTAATCTATAACATTTCAGGCATACTATAAATAGTTCGGACAAATTGATCAGGAATGTTAAAGGCAGAATATATACTTAACCTTTGCATGTACATACACATCAGTTGTATTTGTCAGAACAACACAGCAAATTATTTAAAATTTGGTCAGCAATTATAAGGATTAACACTGAGGTTAAATCATTGTTTATGAAATGGATCCAGGTCGGACAGGTAAGTTTTCACTGGCTGCTCCAGTTTCCTCCGATACAAACACAACACCACAACACCAACACAAACATCAGTGTTGGAACGAGAATGAGACGTGCAATTTGTAATACATTTGTAGTGTACACTATCAAAGCAAATTTACTATATGTATCGACGAAACGCAGGGGTTGATCTAGGTTTTCGTGATACTTTTGAAAACAAGAACGGTAAAATGGTACATTCTGATGATATTTGAAATAATAATTAAAACTGGAATAAGTAAAGTACTGCAATGAGAAAAACAGTACGCGTTTTGACTTAATCAAAGGGATTGCAAGATAGGACGGCCGTGATCCTGAAAATTTGAAACTAAGGATGGTGCTCGGTGCATTCTGCATTCTGATGGTATTTGAAACAATATTTTGGAATTGCAGAGAACATTCTAAAAAGCAAGGACGGTAAATGGTGCATTCTGTCGCAATTTGATTCGAGATTTTGACCTGCAGAGAATATTTTGAATGTTGCTTATGCATCATGATTGTACAGTCACAACGTACTAATGACATGATGCCTTTACGGAATATATAGACAACTAAATTCGATCCTATATTGGGGTAATCATACATCAAAATCGTCAAAATAATATTTAACGAGTTAGTCATAAAAAGATACTTGCGGGCAATTTGAAAGTAGGAAAACAATGTTGTGTTGTTTTTTCTTTCACACTTAACACCGATACCTTCATTTATTATTAATATATATGTATACTTACTTCTTAATATATTAATTAATTTGGAATGAAAGGGCAACTTTAACTCAAATAACAAAACTAATCTAGGTTTACACGTTCTCTGAGGCTCTGCTTCCTATGTTATCATTGAAACTGAAGACGGTGCATGTTGTACAAAGTTAAGGCTGTGTCTGAGACTATGTGTGATTTGTGTGGAAGTTGCATATCGTAGATTCTATCTATATTTATCAGCTTTATTTCCCACAAAGCTTCGGACAATTAGGAACACTAAATGTATGCACCAGAAAGCACCATTTAGCTTTAATACTTTCAAAAAAATGTATACAGTCAAAGTATCGTATGAAGTATAGCAGCAGAACGCACCATTGACCGTCCTTGTGTTCAAAGTTTCTCTGCTGTTACAAAATATCGTTTCAAATAGTGTCAGAAGGCACGTTTTAGCGATCGACCTATAGTGTTCAACATGTTCAGTCTTATTGTAGTAGAAACCTAATTATGTATTTTTTATTACAGTTCCAATTCGTTTCAAATACCGTCACAATGCACCATTTACCGTCCTTATTTTTGAAGGTTTCTCTGCAGTTCCAAAATATCGTTTTAAATATAGTGTCATAAGGCGCGCTTTAATAGCCAAATTGTTTTCAAAATATTCAGTCTTGATTTAGTAGAAACATACTTTCTGTTTCTTTTTGCAGTTTCAATTCGTTTCATATACCGGAATGCACCATTTACCAGCATTGCTTTTAATATTTTCTCTGCAGTTCCATATCGTATCAAATACCGCACATGAATGCACCATTTCCCGCCGAATTGTTTTCATTTAATGTTCTCTGCAAGTTCAAATCATTTCAAATACCATAACAATTAATACACCATTTAAGGTACCGACCGTCCTTGTTTTTGAAACTGTCTATGCAGTTCCAAATAGTTTCAGCTTGTGTCAGAATGCACGTTTTAGAGAGCTTGTTTTCAATTTTATCTCTGCAGTTCCAAATCGTTTCAAATAGTGTCAGAATGCACGCTTAATAGACCTCGTTTTCCAAAATTTTCTGAAGTTACAAATCGTTCCAAATAGAATCAGAGTACACACTTAAGAGACCTCGTTTATCGATTGTTCTCTGAAGTTACAAATCGTTCAAATAGCGTCAGAATGAACGCTTTAGAGACCATGTTTCATTTTTTTCTCTTAAGTTAGAAATCCTTTAAAATAGTATAGACATTGTTTTCAAAAATGATCTCGGTTCCAAAATATCGTTTCGAATAGTGTTTGAATGCATGCTTTAAACGTTTTCTAGATACAAACCGTCCACCTTATTTGCATAATTTACAACACTATATAGCTACTTGACAAGTTGACCTAGATCTAGTTCACAGTCGGGTTTGAATTGTTTATTTATTGGTTAATTGTGTTATTTGTTATGATAGATGATAAGATCCACGGACCTAAAAACGGTGTATAGGTCCGTGTTATATCTAAGTAAAAAAGTCCATCCATTGTGAGAAAGGCCTTCAGAAAAGTATTTAATATGTTGAGTTGGCGCCAAAATTAATTTAATCGAATAAATTCAGACACGATAACGTACACGTCAACTTCCGTCTTGTGTAACATTGTTCTGATTTATTACCCTTCGTTTTCAGTGATTCGAACTGATCAGACGGACTTTTTGTGGAACATCCAATATTTACAAGCTACAATAGTTGTTTAGATATAAAGTATAGAACGTAATGGATAGCTTCAGAAACACACATAGGTGACTTATTTTGAATTCAACGAACAGAATTCTGGATGTCGGAGCACTAAAGTACGAAACAAACGGAATTTAGAAGTATAGGTGATATTCGGACAACAATAGATTCGGATAAAGGTTATAACAACTAGTTGTTGCTCACGACGGTAACACATATGTTTTGATTGTCTTAATGCAACTTATGATGACCTTTTATCATTACTTTTCAAACTGGTAAAGTTATATGTATCGACTGCATGTTTGATCTTTTATAACAAATACGATTTATTTTTGTTATGATAAATTGTGTTTTGAAAACATGAAACTTTATTAATGTTGCAATTTGATTGTGCAACACGTTTTTACAACATTGATTTACCAATATCACGTGTTCATGTTACGGTATGTCAACCTTCCAGGTAGATTGAAGAAACCTATTCTGTGATTATTTTGATAATTTGGTTGATTGTTAGTTTAAAAAAATAATTCTGTGAACACTTGTTTAAGTTATCAAAAAAAGACTTCAAGGGTATTTCTGGAACAGTTTTTGAGCCTAACTAATTTACAACTGCACAGAGCTCCAGATAAGCGTCGTTTGCTCATAAAAATGAATTGGTTTTCATTGAAAACGAAGTAGAAATCAATTTAGATCCTAAAAAACGAATTAAAATTTTATTTATATCATATAAAGATTGTGCCGGAAAATGATTGCATCGAAATGGCTTGGGTATGAATATAAAGTCAAATTGCTATTTTCACAACTTTTATTTTACATGCGTTCAATATCTTCAAGTAAACGGCCAAGTGTTCAGAAAACTGACTATGCGACTCTATCAATAATAAATATCTTGGCAAGAACCGAAGATGATCAGGTGTCAATCATTGTTTGTGTTACATATCTCTATAATTTGTAGTCAATGTGGTCACAAATAAAACATGCTCAATTCTTCCTATTTGTGCAAGAGGCAAGCGTAATTTTTTTCCCACAAACGCACATGGTCGGAAACATTTAGATTAATACTGCAATCGTCACTCAATCTTTGGGTAGGACAATAACAAAGCATAACAACGAAGACTTTTCCCATCACCAATATTTCAGACAACTAAATCCACCCTTCAAAACATTTTTTATCACTGAAGTTTAGGGAAATTTAAAGTTTCTTCTCCCCGCGTGAGGAAATTGCCGTAGTTACCCAGGCTAAAGTTAATCAAGTTTTATTAAGTCATTCATAAAGGGGGTGAACATGATAACCCATATATATAAAACTGAATGTTCAATATTTGACTATTTTAAGTTTTGTATTGTGCATTCCAATTTTGTTAACAAAGTTTATAAAGTCTGTAGGCGTATGTCCAACTCAATCCGATTACCTCGGGGACGTCATGATGATTATATTATTATGCCTTCAAAATATGATTCTTTAGAATTCAAAGCGATCAATTCCTTTGTTTCATCACAAACATTTAACTTAGTACCACATTTCGGCTCGATGAATAAAATGTTCTCAAAACGGCAATTATGTAATGATTGGCGACGTCGGGAAAATAGGTCTAGACAAATCATCTTTACCTAGCCATTTTTAGCCATTAATAATTTAAACAAGTTGTATAATCAAATTATAAAAGGATTAAGAAGAGGGCCTCCTCGATAGTCTAGTGGTAAAGTGCTGACTTCGAGTGCGGGAGGTCCTGGTTCAATCCCCAGTCAAGGACCGCATCATACCAAAGACGTTATAAAAATGGTACCAGTAGTGCCCTTGTTTAGCACTAAACTTTCAAAAGGGAAAATACTGGCTTTTTCTCAAGATTCAAGATAGGAAAATAAATGTAATGGATAAAATCTGGGATAGAAATCCTTTGAAGTTGGATGCCATTGGCTGTTGTGGCGGGGATGAAAAACGAATGGCCACGCAGAACCGACAAAAATCGAACGCCAAAAAAAAAAAAAGAAAAAAGATTAAGTGTTAAACTTGTTTTATCAACATACTGTGTTTGTTTCATGTCTTTAAATTCAAGTTCGAGAGACAGTTTTCTGGATAATGGAACGAAATCTATGTATCCTATTTTGGATACAAACCTTTTTTTGGATACAAACCAGTTATAGTGATTCAGATTAAGGATAATTGTCTGCATACCTGTTTAAGTTACATTTGAACGAAAGAGAACACTTAATGCTAGAGGCAATGAATATACTTCTGAAACCCATGTAATCTTGATACTGCTGGGTTTTGTTTCTTGTTGGAAGTGTATTGTTTGAGAAGTATGTTCACAGTAGTTTAATAGTTACATAATCAAGTCATGGACAAACGACCTATCGTGGTTGATGTTTAAGAGAAAAAACTAAATGACAATTTTTGTGTTAGTAAAAACTAATTGAAATAAAAATCTGGTAGTACAAAACTAAATAGACCATTTCTTATCTGGAGCTCTGACTGCACATGATACATCAAACTACTTATGATAGCATCCAAACATGTTTATTGAACTTAAACACATACAGATACATGTCAAACAACCATCTATACTAGTTGTAGAATTTAAGAGGTGTTCTGTCTTGTAATGGACATTTAACAAAAGGGCAAAATGACCTAATGAAAAGTGGTGGCTTACACCAATTAATGGTGCACTTTCACTTACACTACATTCCACTATAACTTTGTTGATATCACTCATGCTATTAGTATTACTACTAAATTGTTTTCAAACTCGATGTGTACACCAGTAGTTATTGTAATCTTTACAATCCCTTCTCAATCATTTATCATACCCCAGCAAACATTTATTTTGGGGGGTATACAGTACCCTGTCAGTCCATCTGTCCATCCATATTTCTCGTAAGCCCAACTCCTGGTATATATGTCAGGCAATGTCTCTGTGCTAATTTCGCTACATTGGGTTTATTTTGCAGAGAAGAAAAAAGTTGAGCAAGCATGTTTCGTGGAAGAGGAAAGGGCCAGAATTTTGGAGTGTTTCTACTTTTTATGCAGCTGATGAGATATGGCTTTGATAAAATCCCGCCTGTAACCTTGGTAGCAATTCTTGGACAAACTGCAATATTTTTAGGCGTTGGAGATCTTGATCGATGGTTTGGATCATGGCAAGATGTCTGTATCAGTACACACTACGTCTTCCGACAAAAACAGTGGGGGAGGCTGATTCTAGGAACATTACTACATGCTAGTGACATGCATCTATACTTTAACATGATCTCCTTGTTATGGAAAGGTGTAGCATTAGAGAGACGGTTTAAGAGTCCATATTTTGGGTTTTTGTTGGCAGTGTTTACGATTCTAAGTAGTTTGACAATGGTGTGTATGAATTGGATTTTATCTGAGTTCACAAGAAATGGAGAATATAGATTAACATGTGCAGTTGGATTTTCAGGTAAGTATTGATGATTTTTTGGTAACCTAGAGTTGTTTTACTAAAGCATTTACACAAAACATAAAGTTACGCACACGTTTAACTTTAGGTTTTGAGTAAGCGCCTCAATAAAATGGAACCCTTGACTTTAAAAGAAGTTTTTACTTTTAATAGTTTACTAAAGTGTAACCAGGGTAGGTTTAACGGGAAAAGTTGTTGGTGAGATGACCGGGTGGCTCGGTACCTCAGTGGTAGGGTGTTCGCAAATCAGCGAAAGACCCTGGGTTTGAGCCCCGACCGAGCCACAAATTTTCACCTGCTACAAAACTAAGTTCCAAACACTGTTCTGTAACATTTATGTAAGTAAGAACCATATTATTTTGATATATGTAATATTTAGATAGTAAAAGATCCATTGGATTTTGGTTCTTGTGACATTTATGTAAGTACGATCCATTTGGTAATGATTCATGTAACATTGAATAATATGTCAAGAAGATTGATGTAATTTGATTCATGTAACATTTATTTAGAGTAAGAACCATGTGATTTGATTCATGCTATGTTTGTGTAAGTAATATCCATGGAATTTTGAATCCATTTTTTTGGGGGGGTCACAGTTATATAAGAAGCAACCATGTGATTTGATTCATGTCCGTTAGTGTCAGCAAGTCTTTAAGATCCATGTCATTTTGTTTCTACAGGGGTGACGTTTGCCCTGAAGGTTCTGACAACACACTACACTCCAGAGGGTTTACACTACATCCTAGGTTTCATCCCTGTGCCATCCAAATACATCTATTGGTTTGAGTTGGGTCTAATACAGCTCATCTATCCTAAAGCTTCTTTCACAGGTAAGCAGGGAACAGTGGAATCATTGTATTGCATGGTACACATATTTGTTTAATTTCATTTGCAGAGAATCAAACCACAAAATCTAGATATGTGTATAATAGATCACATTGAAATCAATGAATTTAAATGTTCATGAAAATGTCCATCTTTAAAAAAAACACATAAAAATCTAGAACATTTCTGCTCACTAAAATAGTAATTACCGGGAGTGACTGCCAGTCAACAACCTTCCAAACATTGAGTTAAGTTTCACCAACTCCACTGTCATATACTTTATCTCTTCTCTTCTTTACTTTTCAAAAAAGACTAAGAAAGATTGACTCTTAAATCTTTGGTAATATCTTTTTATTCCTATTTCAATTTAATTTCATTTATACATATTTAATTCAAGGTACAGCTTACTACTTCGGGTGTTAATTGACTAGTATTCCAGATAATTATTTATGTGGAGTCTAGTTTTAAACATTTCACTGTCATGTTCTTTATATAACATTCATTTTAGCTAGTTTATTTTCAATGTAATGCTATGCTTGCAAATATATATGTCACGCTAATATTATTTAAATTTAAATGGGGACATGATGTTAGAATCGTATGAAAGGCTTGCCAAGCTGTAGGTCCATGCATTGTATGAAAGGCTTGCCAAGCTGTAGGTCCATGCATTGTATGAAAGGCTTGCCAAGTTGTAGGTCCATGCATTGTATGAAAGGCTTGCCAAGCTGTAGGTCCATGCATTGTATGAAAGGCTTGCCAAGCTGTAGAACCATGCATTGTATGAAAGGCTTGTCAAGCTGTAGGTCCATGCATTGTATGAAAGGCTTGCCAAGCTGTAGGTCCATGCATTGTATGAAAGGCTTGCCAAGTTGTAGGTCCATGCATTGTATGAAAGGCTTGCCAAGCTGTAGG
>ENA-OREC01002159-OREC01002159.1-marine-metagenome-genome-assembly--contig:-NODE-2159-length-10647-cov-11.477673_pt1 | contig 10647 bp, 3 predicted proteins | sample MGYA00248626_ERZ508543 | MGnify/ENA primary metagenome ERZ508543 (study PRJEB26211, sample SAMN05518279) | marine metagenome | isolation source: Puget Sound, Washington, USA | host: Bankia setacea...
AACTATAACAAAATAGGAACCAGGGTCAAATGAACTATAACAAAATAGGAACCAGGGTCAAATGAACTATAACAAAATAGGAACCAGGGTTAAACGAACTATAACATAATAGGAACCGCGGTCAAATGAACTATAACAAAACAGGAACATGGGTCAAATGAACTATAACAAAATTGGAACCGGGGTCAAACGAAATATAACAAAATAGGAACCAGGGTAAAATGAACTATAACAAAATAGGAACCGGGGTCGAACGAAGTATAACAAAATAGGAACCGTGGACAAATGAATTATAACAAAAAGAGAATCGCGATCAATTGACATTTAGAAATAACTGGTGTTAAAGGAAATAAAGAACATGGAAGTGTGGGGGTATACTAAACGAAATGCAATATAAGTCTTAAAATTACCAAGGATCGAGTGCTAACGATATAGAACATATTTATAATGTTTACTTATTAAACGAAGGCTTGTATATAAACCAATATATTTCAATCAGCGACTAATTCTCTTGGAACCACACATTAATTATTAAACAAACTCAACATGATACGTACCATTTCAGCTAAAGATGTAAATGTTAAATAATAGACTCATTTACTTGGAAATGCATTAATGATTCAGAAAAAAAGTGTGTCGTACATCTGATAAATGTATCTCTTCGATAAAAGTCCGTTCATTGTTCAAACAATAACTGTCGCTACGATACATATAAGCGATTAAGATGCCCTGGGGAAAGTGATCGAGGTCATTCAACTGTAATTATTATATCTTCTGCGAAAGTGCAATCTGCTAGTTTATTGGCGGACGAAATATTAAACAAGCGGTCAACGGTAAATTTACCCAGACTGATTACCGATTTTGTTTCGGATTAATAGACTGTAAGTTGTGTATATTGCGTATTTTACAACTTTGTTTTACCTTTGCAGGAGGGTACAGTGCAATGCAATGAAGGAGCATATATTGGCAAGAACTACAACAACTGTGAGTGCTCTTTTTTAAGCATGGAACTAGAATCTGCTTTGTGCAATAATTAAGAGTTTAAGTGGGGTATGTGTCACGTGAGTAAATAGAATCACGTGGTAAAGAATGGAGCATTCCTCATCCTGATATTACTGGACACGTCTGTATTTATATCGGCCTAAGAAGACATATATATTTCAACTGACAGTAGTGTGGTTTGACCTGTCAAACACTGTCATTTAACCTTTAAAATTTTGTGAGATCAGTAACGAAGTTTGTGATAGATATGCGGGACCCGGAGACAGTGCCACCTACGTCACATGCGTCATTCACTCCTGAAAGAAGGTCAACCATTCCAAAGATATCGTCCTTCAGGTTGCTAAGGTAATATGCATGTTTTTTACATTGTTTCTCTTTTCAAAACCAGCTATGCTCACTTTACTACACTAGATTTACTAAACATGATAGATAACTGATAAGACATGACAAGTAAACGGACGGACGGACGGACATACTATAAACAATGACATGAAAATGCACAAATTGTTGACATGTATGTAAGTCGGTATAACATGTATGTAAGTATTGTCGTCGTCACTGTCAGGGTACCCGTCCAGAAAAAAAGATGTCTGGGCGACGTATGGTACAGTACAGTGTGTGACGTCACGGTTTGAATAGTGGCCCTAATTAAATGATCGAGGTATGCGTGTGAGTCAATTTACATCGCCCGGGGTAACGTGACGTGTATGCGGTCAATTTGAAATACGAGCCGGTACATGTACCTTATGTGTTACAAGTCAACTAAATTCTCATTCAAAACTACATCGGTTGTTTCCGTACATGTTACGATTATATGTTTGGGTTATCAAGTGAATGGACATCTGAGAAAATAGTGCATGCGTAGTGCGATTTGCCCAGAAAAGTAGTTCTTGCGGAGCTCTACAAGCTAACCAGTGGCCTTCGTTTGAATTCGGCATCATGCACATACGCTTCCTTTAAAAACGTGTCTGTTATACAGAACTGAGTTAAAATGTGTGCATAATATGTAAGTTTTGTAATTACGGCTGATACTCGATAAGGAAACCAGTAGGAATAAAAAAATCCAATGATTTCATAGACAACAGCTTGAAATTAGTACCAATGGTGACATGATAGAGAACACGTAACATACTTGTCGGAAATGCCGAGTATACCGGGTATTCGATGTAGAACTATATCAGCCAATCAGAGGTAATCGTTTGGTTAGATATAACGTAATTCTATACAAATGCTACCCGTTTCATAAAAAAGCGCAATTGCCTGTCACGTGTTTAATCCTTTTTTATAGACAGTTCGACATTCATTCGACAGATAATCGATATGGACAATCAATCTAACAAAACATGAAGTAAGTGAGCTGGAATGTTGAGTGTTACTGCTGAGTGGTAACTACTAATAATTACAAGTTGATGATTGACACACGTCTGTCCTTGCACTGATTTCCTCCCTTTTACCGGCCCTTTAACCGGCTCGTGCCTCGTGTTTACAGTGAGTGCTTCTGAGTACAAGTAGTATAAGTACACGGTATTTTACATGATTTTTGGCAATAAGATACTTCATGTAAAGTTTATGTTAACTCAGTCTAGAACTATCTATGTTGCGTTCAGGCCTGTCTATACTGCCATCTCAGCCACCTCTATGAAGGACGCCATTTTCTTCAGTTCTTCCAGCTTGTTGTAAAACTTTTCTTCTGTATACTCTTAAATACTGGCCATACACCTTTCTTGTGTTCATCTAGCCGGTGGTATCGTTATAGTATGTTATGTTCTACGGTGTTTTTTTCCATGGCACATGAGTATTGTTTTGACAGCTTAACGTTGACTGAATTAAGCATGCTGTGTCCCATGTGTAGCCCCAAAATGGTGACTTGTTAGGATTGGACCGTGTCACCTTTCCTTCGCAGTTTAACCAGAAGAATACATCTTGACAAACACCTCTCTGAAGATCGATTCAAGTAGCATGTGTAACCACCTTCTCTTTCAACGCATCTGCGATCTCCTGGGCCAGGTATGTAGTGTTGGTCTTCTGTCGAGTGACATTGTCTAAAGGCAGCTGGTTGGTTTGTCAGAGGTTGTTTGACTGCAAGACATCACTTCAGTCTGTGGTGCACATTTCTCTCCATTCCTGTTTCATCAAAGCTGATAGAACTTATGGGGCGATAGATTGAAGCTTTACTATATAACCTTTTCTATGTTTAGGGATTGATGTTCGTTTTTCCACGTGTGTGAGCATTTGCCGTTTCTTCAGCTGATGTTATAAAATCTCAAGGCGCATATTAGTTGCGATACCACCAATGTGGGTTAGCATCTGGTTGGTGCAACCGTCCGGTCCTGGTGACTAACTTGCGTTGAGCTCTCTCAGTGCTGTATGAAGCTCTTCTCTCTCTTCTCTCTCCTGTCTACAAACTTCGCGTTGCCTTTCCTTGCTGATCTAGATCGTGCTAACATCGTCATAAGTGTTGGCGAATATGTTTGATGCATGTTTATCAGTGCTTTTCTCTCTGGAATATCCCCCTGGCCTGGACATTTGTGCAGCCGCTGTTGAAATAAAACTTGTGTCAGTAAAATAGTCTACAGTTCTGATCGTGAAACCAATGACAACGCGTTCTTCCTAAACTACGCTGTTGTCATAGTCCGCTTCTTTTGGTTGAACACAAACGTTGCCAATTACAAAAACCTGTACTTTAAATCGCAAATAATGGCAAGTACAATGTATTCATAATGGTGCATGTACTAGAATACGATTACATTCAAACTCAAATTGTACAAATTGGAGTGTCCTTTTGTTAATGTGCAATACGTCAATATACATATACAATAAACGTTACCCATTACACAGTCTTTATAACATTTAAAGGTCAAGAATTAATAGTATACTTTGTGCTAGAATACGATCTTTTACTCGACTATCGGCAATGACTAATTCAACACTGGGGGTAACGTATATGTGCCAATAAACGACCTTCAAAATAACGATCGTCAGTATTTAAATCTACAATAAAATGACGTGGTGTGTTCTGTTTGCGACCTTTAAATACGACAATCCATCAACAATCGCCCTACACTTTGACGAGCTTGTATTTTTCGTAAAGCTGATAATTGACATAGATGTACATGCGAATGTTTGTATATCTATATTATTTATTTTGTTGTTATCGCTGTTTGTGTAGCTTCCTGTTTTTGTTACTGCTGCTGTTGCTGCTGTGGTGTTAATGTTGCTGTGAAAGATCAGCAACACTATTGTTCCTGTCTTCATCTAACGGCCGGTTGGGTCATTTACGTCTTCTTAATCGGTATCATCATCGTCGTCGTCGTCGTCATCGTAATGGAATTCTTATTGTATGTCTCTTCTTGGTTTCGTCATCTCCTTGTGTTCTTATTGTCAGAGTCCGCTGATGACGATACTGGTGTCGTTGTTGTTGTTGCTGATGCTGATGCTGCTTTTATTTAACTGTTATTATTAAAGCCTGCACTTGTTGTAAACTTGTGTTTTTTTGGGGTTACTTTCCAAACACGTTCATATCCACACTTCAGTACTTTATATAAATAACTGCAATGTTTCATGATGTACTTGATCATACTAAAATTGATCAGAACCAAATAATTCCAAGATGATTCCCCTTTTGTTTACTAAATTATTCCGCACATAAAAATGAAACTTTTTGAACGTTTTACCAGTCCAGAGAATGTTTAAATAGACTATACTTGTACTTGTGAGCCAATCAGATTGACTGTTATTGTCGAAATCGGTTTACCGGAACTGGTTCTCGTGCAATTACGAAAATATACGGACATTACCGAATACTATGTTGAAATGTTTGTATGTTTGGCATGACAAAAAATGACTATTATATATGAATAAAACGTACCTATCTACCTTAGTCTACGGGATACCTTAGTTATAGTGCATGTGTGTTATGACAATGGGCGTCCAATGGATTTGAAAACAACAAAAAAGTGAATTGAGGAAAACTGTCTGTACTTGACTTTAAGTATAATATGTAAAAGACAGGGCATGCAGTCTGTTCACGTTGAGATTAATATCTGAGAGGGTTAGGTTAAAAACTATATTGGTAAATTCGAACCGATAGGAAACAGTTGACAAACATGCATTGGTGTCGACATTGACGGAGAAAACACACCTAAGCTTTAAAGTGACTTTTCAAAACGTGCGATTCTTCGATCTGTTATTTATGGATTTTTTCGGTACTGATTATTTCCAAAGTCGAAAGTGGATATTTAGGTAATCATTATCTGTCTCTGAGTACTTGTTCACATACCTGAGATTTTAAAAGGCCACATTACTCGTTAAAAATTACAATGGTATCAGATGTACAATATCGTTAATAAACCATGAATTATGTGTGCAAAGGTCTTGTAAGTTCGAAAAAATGCCTTTGTCCTTTACTTGGCGAAATGACACAGAATTTCTGAAAAATTCAACAGAAATATGTCACGGAATTTTTGACAATTAATTATATCTTAAGATTTACAAAGATATTGGTTTAAGTGTTCACAGGAGCAATATCGACCACACAACTTTTAGTAGCACATGTGTAGTTTGATTGAGTTTGGATGGGAGTAATCCGAGTTTCTTACAAGTGGAAACAAATATAGAACAGTGGAATTGAAATGACGAAAACGCAATGTGTTTTAGTTCTTTTACTTACAGAGTCGGCAGTATCAAAGCTGGAAGGGTACAGAAGAAACTTAGGTATGTAGTACATGTAATAGTTCAGGAAAATATCAACAAGAGACTTTATGACACATCAAGGTCTATCTATCGCGCGTTCTAGATAACAGGGCTACTGTAACTTGATTTCTTGCGCAGTGTCCATTTTTACAGCAATATTTAGTTCTTAACTTATTTGAATCTTCAATCACCTGTATTTTCATCTGGGTATTTCGAACACTGGTGTTAGCGATCTTCTCTCCGTGTCTTTAGATCCGTGTGTTAACACATTCATTTCCGAGAGATTAAATATACACCCTGTCTACGAAGCGATGACAAGGTTTAATGTTGTAGTAAGTAAAAAACATGTGACACAAAACTAAAAAGAAAGAAATCTGTAGTGTCCTTCTGTTTGGAAATTCTGCTTTTACGTATTCAGAAAATATTACTGAACAGAACATTATATTTATTTCAACTTAAGCATATGTATACAGCTCATCGTTGCAAACAAAACATATATACATAACATGCACAAATGATGGTATATGAAATTTGAAAAATTGAAAAAGTTGCGATGTGAGAATGTAAAAATAAATAGAATGAGTGTCGTATTTACAGAATTATTTAAGGTATATCTAACAATTTAGCGGGTCGAATGATGAAAATATTACTGTACATAGTTAATGCAGTGCATAGTTGTATTAGGAACTCCAAGCGTGTCCCTCCCTAGTTGTTCATGTTTTGTTTTCTGTTTTGTTTTAAAAATATACCACTCACGATTTTCATTCTTCTTTTCTCTTCTTTCTAAAAAACACAAATCAGTTTCTTTCAATTATTTGCTGTGTTTAGATAGGTACAAAGGAAGAGATGTAAATAAGCTTTAGAACGTGTGGCTCGACCCTGGCGTTACCCTTTGTTGATAATTGATTGTGTTAACTTGTATATGTGTTTGTGTATATTTGTAAAATAACTGGGCTTTAAAATCAGTTTAAATTAAGAACATATAGTTGTACCTTTGACCGTCTCACTCGACATGGTAATAGTTTACTAGGTTCTAGGCAAGTGCATCAAAAAGCTTCATTAAACATCAACATTTACTGCATACAATATATAAATATATAAATATAAGAACATGTACAGTAATATGGTACATTAAAATCATCTTGTATCGCATTTTCTTTCCTTGTTGGCTTATTAAAAAGTGTTGTATTTCTCTTGGACAGAAACTAATCATGTATATATGGGCCTTTATCATTCGATGCATTTACACACGTATTGTAATGCGGTGGAACATCTTAGCCAGGAATGAATTTCATTAATTGTTTATGGTTTTGCTGTTACAACTGATGTGTTTGTAGATACGTAGATTAATATATAGATTCAGGACTGTATCTCCGGCTTACGCTTAAACTAAAAACTAGTTCATGCACACATTTACAAAAGACAGACACAAATATAGAGAGAACATAATAAGTAATGAAAGAAAGAAAGAAAGAACGAAGGAAGGCATAAACACATAAACAAGTGAATGAAATAATAATCAAATGAAATAATCAGTATGAACACGGACCGTGGTATGACAGAACAAATGACGGAATGAAAGATGATGTTCAAACATGAATTAATTATCATATGATACATAAACGGATGAGCAGACCCACTAGGTTTGGAATGCCACGATCGATTATTCATCTAACAACAGCATCGCTGATTTAACAAATCTTTCGCGTTTAATTAAACCTATACGACTTATAATCCGTTCATTTGTTCTTCGGTTCATTATTCGTCAAGCCTATAAACAACTGCCCTACCATTTAAAGTTCTTATTCGTAACCCATGTCAGACCTCATTGAGCTCGACCAATCAGATCGCTCAAGACATCACCTTATCCAATATGGCGATTGTCAACAAAACATGCTATCCTCACGAGAAAAGAATATTTTGCAATAAATGATAACAAGATGAGCACCGGAGTTATCATATTCGATACAGAGTGATATGTTACATGTTTGTTCGAATTATTTGGATAATATTTCATTCAATATCGTCTGCAAAGTTTATGCAAATAGAAAAATTAACACGTCGTACGATCATACGGTGAAATTGAAATAGACACGCCAGTTTGCAAGGTTGATACACGAAGCAGCGGAGTAAATTAGCAGTTTGTGTTAATTCTTAGACGTTTACAGGTAAAACTATGAATTTAAACTTAGTCTTAGATAAAGTAAATACGTTTCCATTCACCAAATGTGCGTCTTTTTATTGCTTTGACGCCTGTCACAAAATCATGAGGCACAACATTTTACTGTCAGGAGCTAGTGTGTTTACAAACCATATACATGTACATAGAGCTATATTGACTGTAAGTTGAGGATAAAAATGGTAAAGGGAGACTTCGATGGGAACCAACCTTTTGTTTGATAAAGCATATATGGTTTCAAAAAAACAGATAAGTACGAGTTTATATCTAAAAAATTCACAAACCTGCCAATATTTTGACAGCAGTAAGACTGCTTGACTGTAAATAATGGTGACCCAATTAACCAAAATCCACTTCAAATAATCATGATCTGCTATAGAAATTAATGAAAAATAAACACGATTTCTCATATATATATGTTTTATGTTTAATATAATGTTACAGTCTTGAGTTGATGCTTTTATCGACCTTGAGTTGAAATAGTCATATCCCGCGGAAGGGTAATTTCGACCTAGGATAATATCTGACGGTATCTGATTGCATGCACCGTTTCTGCTTTTCGTTTGCCTTTATCACGTGATGTTTTGTTTACAAAGTCATCAATATATCGTCCAGCATGAAATTTTCAAAAAGGGACATACGTAAGGTAAGAAAAGTAAGGTACACAAAATTACCATTCAAAATATGTTGCAAGATCTTCTGGTAAAATACGCCGGTCAAATGAATGATGTCAAAACATGATTTGACAATCAAGCCAAAATAAATTATTGACATATGTCAGATAAATAATATAAAATAATTTGTTGGAAAGGAAAAGATAGAAAATAACTTGTCTTTTGATCAGACTATACATTTGTAAATTAGCCGTTTTCAATTTATATTATGGAATAATAAATTATGTGCCTGATGGTTCAGTTCTTTGATAACAATCTTAACATATTTATTTGTTACAATCACTCCAATTTGTACAAAATACAATTTAAACAAGTTAATTTTGAGCTCTTATGACATCACACAACTTTCCCATTATAACCAAAAAACAGATCCATACAATTTGCTAATCATGCAAGCAAAAATGATACTGTGCATTAAATAAAGACTTGGAACATAGGAGCGGAATTGTAAAATGACTTCGAAAAGATTTGGAAATTTAACCATAAGAAGAAACTGTCAAATGAAAGTAATTGAGTAAACAAGTTCAGACTCGATTTGTTATTTACTCAGTCTCTCATACAAGAATCTATTGTTTTTGTTGTAAATCCAACATTTCCTATAGATCACCTACTTAAATATAACAGTTATTAACACTGCTTACGCATTTATAAACGGTGGAGTTTTGTCGCTTATGTTTGCATTTCGCTTGTTGTTTTGAACCCATATAATTTGTACTTTCAATTTGGATGGTATGCAATGTTAATAGATCTATGTGAAAGTCGAACAATTATAGATAAATGTTTATAATCATGGTCAATGTGAAGGGAAGCACTTGTAACAGTGAGCTTCAAGTATTTAGGCCGCAAGATAGTGTTCAATGTTTACCTTGTAGTCTACAGATAAAACCAATGTCCTCACAAGCGATCGCAAGTTGGATATTATCATCCTTGTTTGGTTTGGGTCAAGTTTCACCTATATTGTCTCAGCTTTAAGGGGCGAGGAGAAAATGTTAAGTCTTAAGTGTAGATTAAATGTCGTGTTTTACACCATGTCAAAAAAATGGGTTAGTCACCTTTATTATCGGGATCTTGGTTTACCAATCTCTATAGAATACACACTCACACTTGTAAACAAAGTCTAATGTGAAAGTGTGTTGTTTATGTCCGCGATAAGGCAAGGACATAACACAAAGAATCTTTTCATGAGGGCCTGTGAACTGTACGATCTATATAGTGCAGTTATCACTGAATTATCTCTATTGATAAAAGATAAACGTGGTGTGTACTATTTAGAATTTTAAATAATACAACAACACACAAGCACACACACAAACAACAAAGGATCTTATGTGTACAAATTACAAAAAAGCTTGGTCGGATTAACAAAACATACCGAAAACAAGCACAAATTGAGAGAGAACTTTAAATCCATCAACAGCATGTATTGGTCCAAACAGTTTCCCCCTTTTTCACCAATATGTCAGACTAAGTTCAGTCTAAGCATGCTACATTTATCAAAGCAGATAATGCGTCAGTCTAAAGTAACCATGCATTGATCAGTTGTTAGAATGGATCTCTGGCATCAGTTGAAAGAAAATCACATCTGTCTGTCTCCTTAAATTCTCATAAGCATCAAGTGATACACTAGCTGTGAGACATATTAGCAGTTCATAAAGTCTGTATGCCCTATGTTATCAATGTTAATGAGCCATGGGGCTTTGTCATAGAGAACTTATTGAAGGATACAAAACCAAAGCCTTAACCTTCCTCAGTAATAAGAACTATATTACTCTTTCTATTTAGTGTTTCTCCTATCAGCAGGCTTCATAAGATAATTCTTAGCCCATATTAATGCTTTCACAAGAGTTCCACAGTTTTGAATCAGAGATTTTATGAAATTTCCCTCTCCACCAATCCCCCACCTACCCTCTGTCTTGGAAATTATCCTCCCCCACCTTTCTCCTATCTAAGAAAATCCCTCTTCCCAACCAATCCCCCTCTATGAAACCCCTCTCCCTCACCATACCCCTTGAGGAAACCCCCCTCCCCACCAATACCCCTCTATGAAACCCCTCTCCCTCACCATACCCCTCGAGGTACTCCCCTCCCCACCAATACCCC
>ENA-OREC01002160-OREC01002160.1-marine-metagenome-genome-assembly--contig:-NODE-2160-length-10641-cov-11.398807_pt1 | contig 10641 bp, 3 predicted proteins | sample MGYA00248626_ERZ508543 | MGnify/ENA primary metagenome ERZ508543 (study PRJEB26211, sample SAMN05518279) | marine metagenome | isolation source: Puget Sound, Washington, USA | host: Bankia setacea...
CGAGCAACCGTCGTTGTCTACACACAGGAGTACCCATATGTCAATCACTGCAAACCCAACCCAACCCATATGGTAATCACTGCAAATCCAACCCAGCCCATGTGTCAATCACTGCAACCCCAACCCAACCCATGTGTCAATCACTGCAAACCCAGCCCAACCCATTTGTCACATGACTTAACCTACACACACGGAACAGAAACAGCATAGATTAGTTAAACTAGTTTGCGCACATACACAACACAGCATACGTTTCTAAAAACCCGGTGGTCAATGCTTCAGCAAAGCTATTAGATTCAAAATGTTCAGCATGCTACTTTTATGTAGAAGTCGGTGAAACAATGTGGGGTTTTCCTCAGAAATATTCATAAAATCCCCTAATTATCCGGTGCCGTGTCTCTTTGAGCACACTTTGTCTAATTTGTCCTTTTCCAATTACTATCCAATAACGTTAGACATATTTGGATCTTCTATCATCTACAGCTGTGCCCTCCCCGACTTCTGTTCTTGTTAGCACAGGTACAGTCAAACAAACCAACTTCTAATATATAAATGTCAGTCACCTCTATATCGACACTACCAGACATCGCGCGTATACATACTGATGGTCAACCGCATCACACGCATCATTTATTCAACCATTAATTTTTCTCGGTACATTTGTCGAATCTTCATGACAGGCGGAAATTCCCTATTAGTGTACATACATATTTTAAATGGAGCAAAACTGTAAATCGCAATTAACTGTATGTCAGTCAAACTTTTTTGTCTATGTGTATGCAATCTGATTTGTGCCAAAAATGCTCGTTTTGATTTAACCATCTCCATTATTGGAGAGAAAAGACACACGTTTGGTTAGAATAAAATATTCAAAACAACTTTTGTGACCAAAAAGTACCTCGTGATATGGTTAAAATATAAGACGCACATTTACAAAACATATTCAAACTAGTTGCGTGTTGTCGGGTGTCACTTCACCTCAATGGTAACTCACGATAGTCAACTAAACGACATGCATCACCTTCTATATTTGGACTTTTGGTCAACTGTTAAAGTCATGTGTTGCGTCCCATACAACATGGCCGCGATACCAAACACTCGGGGAAAAAACATACAATTAAAGATACAAAACGCAAACGACAAACGAGCAAGAATTACACACAATCTTTCTTCCCGGTCCTGCACACACAACGGAATACATACTATTATAGCTTCGATACGTTGAAGACCACCTCCCTGCCAATGGTCAGCAAAGCACCTCTTAGCGTCGGTCATTCAACCATCAGGAATAAAGGTAACAGGAAAGCTAATACATGACATAATATACTTAGTATCGATATCTGATCAGGTAGCATTCCTATTTTGGTGTCATTGCTCGGCAACCTGCCATACACGAAAGCAGGTTTTATTATTAGATCTGGATTTCAGAGAATTGGAAAACCATTGCACTTTTTTAAGTCAACTGTACCACTAACCTACATTTCAAGTTCCACTGGCACACTGGCACACATCTTTGGACATTGCTCTCTACCGATGTACCACACCATTAAAGTCTCACCGTGTATATAATTAACACTTATATCCGTGACTGACAGACCAGGGGATTTTTTCTTGCTTCTCTTGGCATGTCAATGTGCTCTTGTGTAACATTGTTCAAGTCAGCATCGGGGAAACTCGAATCTTTCTAGTTTAATTAGTAAGTACATATGTTAAGGAAAAGGCCATCAACTCTTGTCATCCTTAAATATAGATATGAAATGTTTGAGGAAATAAAGGAGATGGTAGTACGTAGCTTTAACACACGTATCATTGTCAATATTAATTTGGAATCCGTGACACAAGCTTTTAGACGAAGCTGTGCTCTTGTTATTGGACGGTTTTGAAAGATGCCTTTGCCTCTGGAATGATTTTGCAAAACACATATTCTAAGATTGTTGTAGAAAACCACGTGTTACCGTGAGGCGGTTCTCTAATACTTTGTTGAGACTCTCCTATTGACCAAAGGGAAACAAACCTCTTTGCTTTACTTCGTTTAGTAAGTAAACTTTTAAAACATGCTTAAAATTGCCAATACCTCAATCAAAAACCTTCTTATAAAACAAAAAATAGATCAACATCTATTAGCTTTACGTACAAATGCCAAAGAATGTACGATTGTTTTACATAAAGGTCACTTGTTCATTTTACAATTTAAAAACCTTTTTTTGAATACGTGCAATAAGCCATGATAGCTTTTACACAAAGTTCTTCGACTTAACGGCTGATCCTCGGCTGGGAATTCGCTCAACAAGCACCAAAGGAACCACCAATAAAGTCGGCTTTAGAAGTTCAGATTTCTTGCAGCTAATCTTTTAAAAACCTATTTGGCACATGTAGTAAAGCACTCTTTTTATTTACTGTTTCTAGCTGTTCGGTTTTGGCAGCACCCATCCTTGTTATACAGATCTCAATGTTGTACAAGTTATTTTTGGCAGAAATCGTGGCTAAATGTAGATACTGTTGTAGAATTAGTAATTAGCTGTGAAACATGTGAATCAATTATTAGCCGACATTTCTAGTAGCGTATAAAACTTTACCCAACTGACCACAGACTGTCGAACCAGACTTGTACAAGTTGTGATTCATACATTGATTTTGGCACAACTCTTAGCACGGCCAGATCAACGTCCGCGGAAAGCTATCGTTTGACATTGACACAGTGCGAAAACCAGAAGGAACAAGTTGCCAAGTCCAATAGCTGACCTAGTTTCTCTTAGAGTCCGCCCTGGTGACCGACTCATTAGTCATTAAACAAAATCAGAAAAAAAGTCAAACATCTTTCGGACTATTTGTATTTCAAATAATTTCCAAACTTGACCAACTTTTGCTTCCATCACAGCTTGTCCTCCGTTCAATTGGTTCCCTCATATACCAGGTTATTGGCATTGCTTGAATCGGATATCAAAACAAACCCGCTAATGTCTTCATTTCCAATTTCAATATTTTGACTAAACATCTATTCTATTTCTACTACAATGGGTATTTTAATCCATTATCAGTATTGTTTAATTACACCCAATACGGTCTGCGAAAGGCATATAACTACAGACTTGTAACAGTCCGGGTGCAATGTCCTAACACTCCGCCAAAGCTGGTCAGACGAGCAGAAGGCTACGTGCGCTTTGCAACAGAGACAGCATTACAAATCAGAAAAAGTGGAGGGGTGGCAAAGCATGAGTTGGAGGGGGAATGTGGCTTTCAAAAAGGGTGTGTACTATGAGTGACTAATCTGAGTGTCACCTAGTTTTAAATTGGCAAATTTGGAATGGATGACAAGAAATGGGTCAAAGTGAAGTTGAATTTTGAAAAGGTGGGAACCGCATAGGATGACGTCAATGTTACTTGTTTCTAGTGTCTTTTTCCGAGTAAGTGCCGTTAGTGCTTTCGAAATTCTAGTTGCCAATACTTTCTTATATTGGTTGGTTAGCTAAAACGCCAGAATATATGCGTTGTGTAGACCATGAATATTACTGAATTCACGTTACCATAGTTTTTTAAACATTTCAAATTAGTTCTAAAATGTTCTACAAATGTAATCATATGTTCATTACTTTATTCATTCAAGCACCTATATGTGCATTTGTTCAATACAGAAAACAGATAAATGACTAACCTCTTGTATTAGATTGTTTTGTCTTTGGTTATACAGAATCATGAGTATGTCCAATATAGTCCGTAGAGTCATATTGACAAGATTTGGGTCATTCTTATTCTGCATATAGTGCTATTTTTAGGAAAACAGACATTGTCATATCCAGTCTCCATGTTCTAGGTACGTGTCCCCCCCCCCAGACAAAGACGAATGGGCCCTTGTACTTATCAGATTATCTAATCTTCTCGAGTATTTCTATAAACAGATATTTCTATTACAGTTTCTTAGACCTTATCTCCAAGCATCAATCTTGCCTCTTTTAAGTCTGAGTACAGCCTCAGGTAGCAGTCAATAATTACACAGACATACCTAAATTAAAGGCATCTTGGGCAATTTTCATCAAGTGCATGACTGACTGATCTAAGAATAATTCAAGAAGCCAAATAATTGAACCTGTGGCGATCCTTTTTCGGCCATTAGCAAGATCACACAGTCTAGGTAGGCATTGATCTGACCTAATTCCATCCATTGTCAATTAAACACGGCCAAACATCAAAGGTACCGCCGCTATTGTGCGTGTAGCGGTCATTCCACTCAGACAAACTGACCATATAGACAAGAAAACTAACTCCACAAATGGCAAAAGTCAATACTCACCTTTACATTCTGCCATTATATCAGTTTTAACATGAGTTTCAACGTGGACACGAGTGATCAACACTTGGAACAACTAGCACAAATAAGGCATTCCTAATTAAAACTATAAATCAGGTAACGACCCCATACGTCTTAGCAAAATGTTTCTGTTAAAAATTAGAAGCGTATTTATATGAGATAATAAAAATAAGTCAAAGTTTGCGGATTTACAAACTACTTGCCAAACAAAAACTTCAAAACACATGCCAAGTAATACATATAGAAACACATGTAAAACGTGGTCTTCAAGAACTGTGATGCCTTTATCATAATTTATTTTCAAAATTGCAAGCAAAACTGTATTTTTAAGCGAAGAACACATGTGAGTAGTGGTTTCCTGTCCACTAAGGCCAGTTTTAGTTCGTCCCTCAAAAACCGGATATGTAGTTTCTGACGCTCCAAACATAGGTCACCTGTCAACAAAGGGCACTTTTGCAATTCCCCATAGCTAACTGTTGTAGACATGTTTGACTATATTTGAAACAGCCAGTTGGTGCTTTACTCTTTTACCGTTATTTCGATTATTGTACAGTTTTACGCATATAATTAATATACACTGTTCTTGCCTAAACATGCATTTTACCAAAAATGTTTCAATTAGTCATACTTCGCCGCACCGTTAACAAGTATGTCTGAAACTGTAATTAGCGAAACAAACTTACTGGCAACAAACAATATGAATATTAAATACGTATACATGTAAATAGTATGTGTATGCCAACGTACTATCTAAGGGTTTCCAGTGGGACTTTGCACGCCACACCTTGTGATGCCAACTCCCATTACTACTGATTGTCCTGTTACTGGTTACAGTATGTCATTCAGGTACATTAAAATCATGCGTGGTTCGTGAAATCAGCATGAGACAATAAACTAAAAGGAAAGGCCGGTGGGTAATTTAGACGGTGGGCAATGATTGTTTGATTAGTAACACGTCTGCGACCCACTGACCAACATATTGCCGGACACCGTTACATACCCAATATCAATACTGTCACACAATACCATGTAACAATGGTCGTCGTTTGACAATAGCAATGCGGACAGTTTTTAAAAGTTACTATTTGCTCTTTTAATTCTGCAAGGCATTGGCATCCAGACTATACGACCACTACACAATAGACTCGTAAGGACAATCACCCAAGCTTAGACCACATGTCCGCCAATGTTAAAAGTAGATCGGTTGATTAATTGCTTCTCTAGTACACGTAATGGTTCCAACATTTAACATAACTAACTCTATTTATAGTAACGCCGGATATATTCGGTTACTCGCCTAAATTCGTCTGTTCAGGTGTGTTCATACATATTCATGAATCGCTAAACGATCGACGGGTATTCTAAAAGTGTTAAATCTATTCGTAACAATGACAATGAAATGTGGTTAGAATGAGGTGTTTAACCGCATGAAAATGAGAAAGCTGAATACCAGTAAAGGTTGCACTAACTTAGGGAGGGCTTGTCTATCAATGGATTAATTCTTTTATAGATTTGTATTGTTAGGTTTAATCATTTTACATTTAAGTTGTAGAAGTTCCACTGACATAAGAAAATATCGATAAGTGTGTGTCCGTGGCTGACCATGTTGTTTCAAGTCAATGTCCGCAAGCCTGTGCACAATAATATTGGTCATGGATGAGTCCAGTTGGTTGCAGTTAAGTGATTAAGTTTGAATGTCTCGTTTAAAACATCTTCCATTATTTAAAATAATAATCTCACCAAAGTAAGGTTCTGTCTTACATATGAAACTCTTACCTTACACCAAAGCCTGTATATACGGAAAATCATTAATTCTAACAGTTCCATTGGTTTAACCAAAATACCATCAATAATCCTCAAACTTTCCCAGCCCAAGACCCTTTTAAAACATGGTAACATCATTAATAAATGCTGAGACAATAAGAATTCGTATCTTTGTATTTACAAGTTTGCAATATTTGAGGACAATTACTTTTCTACGGAGCGTAATAATGTTCGAAATCAATTAGCAAGAATGACTCGAGGTGCAATACGCTCGACCACTCTACAGTATTACGCGCATGAATCTACGCCTATTAACAGTCATTACAATTATAGTAAGTCAATATACTTTTAATTGTCTATATTGTAATTAAATGCGGTGAATGTTTTCTTCTATGACGAAACGTTTCATTGACGACAGCGGTCCGATGACGGTGATGACAAAGCCGATGAACTTAAAGGGTTGCTAAAAGACACATACTCCTAGCAAAAGACAAACTATATTCTTTTAAATCGTTGCTCTAGAGGTCAAAGTTTGGCCTAAAGAAGCTTTGTAATATACGTTACCTTGAGCCAATAGTTTGAGTGTTATCTATGCATGATGACGCAATGATGTCACTGGTGTCTTGTTTTAAACTGTAACCGCTCAAAGTTGAGATTGCTATATTCTTTAAGATGATGCCAGAAAGTAATCGTATGTCATTGTATAGAGAAGTAAGCGTCTTTTCAGCAAGAATGTAGTTTTAACATATTAAAAGTGTAATTCTATATCCAACATGACTTGATCAGATGGGTGTCAATAAAAGTTAAATGTCCAGACACACATCCACGACATCCTATCGTATATAACGCGGGTTTCCTTCATTTACAATTATATATTTATCTTTTATTGTCCCACGAGACAATCATGCATGCATGTTTAACAATTAAATAAGATCTATGTTTTACTTCAATACAAGCTTACTTCTTCTTATCAGAAACTTGTATTTTGCAAACCATTTGAACGTCATTCGCCCATATATGTATTCTGTTATGATCCTTTTGCCAAGCGGCGTGTTGATTATCGTTTGATCAAATATATATTATAATTGTTTTATATAAAATTCTCTATCAAATTTATGATAAACTATTGTCACAGCTGCCAACAAAATTATTCATTCATCGTGACATTGTCTTTCAATCGGGAAAGTTCCCCCCTCGTTGCTGATATAAGGCAGTTTCACCCATGCATAAAGCAACCGTACTTGCTCATTGTGACGTCATTGGCTAAAGACTAACAATTCTTGTAAAACTGATTTATCAACAAAATACCTGTATTGTTTGCACCGTCAATTGCAAATATATAAACATGTTTGCATCGATGAATTGGAAAGAACAATATATTATAGTTGGTAACATCTTCAATTTGGTCACCCTAGCAACCATTTCGAGAACAGAAGGAATGATAGAAACCCGTGTCAGCAGGCAACTTTTATGAGTATAGCTATAAAATCCCCTCTGAATTATTACGGTCATTAACTTGTGATTTCTAGACTAGTGGGCATCCTCGTTAATCAAGTCTGCAAAATTGGTGAACACTTCTTCCATCTGCACGCCTATGTCCATTGCCCTCATTTCCGTACATCTGTATATGTCATTGGTACACTGGGAAAACCCCTTCAGGCCAAATTAATCAATAAATGTACGACAATGTCTACTTACTACATCTATTGAACGTGCTATAAAGCGATGATCTGACCTGATAGACACAGTTTTCAATTTTTCACTAGCCGAGGTAAATATCCTCAACAAAATGTGTGTTAATAACTAGAAGAATGTGTAGCCAGCAGATCGAACGGCGTGAATGACCAGAGACCAATACAGTACCCGCCCGCGTATAAATATCGGTTCCCGACCAGATAGTGGTCAGTTACGTACAAGAGACTACAAGTGAACGGATAGCGAAACAAGCAAACTAATTACTTACAGCTAGTAATAAACAGTGGTTTGGATATTGCAACAGTGAAACAGTGACAGAATATACTTGTGTTGTTTTATATTCGATATGCAAATCAAAGTCAGCTACAAATTTGTTACAAGGATGGCCGCTAATGATATTGACTCTTTTCCTGAAGAAGTTATGGATAAGCAATTTGAAGAAGAGATGCCAGAAGATATTGATGAAGCAACACTCAGAGAAGTTGCAGCTCAATTAAGGCGTATTGGTGATGAGTTAAACGAGGTATATGCAGTCAAACAACTTCAGGGTCAGAATGCACCATCGATGTTCGGAGCAAGACGATTTTTGTCTCTCCTTACCAACATGAAGCTGTGATGTGAAAACATGGAATTAATTCTATGGTGAGCTTCTTTTCTTGAAATCATTAATTGTTTATTAAAAATGACAATTTAATTTTCATGTCATACTAAACTTGTTCAAATATTTAAATGCAACCTTAGTGTGTTAAATATATAATTGGTGTGTGCAAATCGGTAATAATTTTACTGGATATAACTTTGCTCTATATAAGTATGTGGTGTTTTACAACAACACAACAGTATAAAGATTAATGATTTTAATGTGTGCTAAATTTGTATTTTACTATAATTATATGTTTACATGTTTATAAATTCTCATGTGTGTTTTCTTTCTCTATTTTCAGGCAGCTATTGAAACCTGCTCAAGCGCTTTCAACATTCCGTCATACGTTTATACATTGGTGCTATTATGTTTACCTACGTTGTGATACGCCTGTTTTTGGGTGAAAGTCACGTTTCTAGATACACGAGGGAAACCGAAGGAGCTACGAGGAAATTCCAAGTTCATTTCACGTGACATTTATCGAAAAGGACAGTTATTCACCGACGTTAGTTCTTTGAGCAGACTTTATCAGTGCCGAGATTTTACTGGTGGTTTACGGTCGACTTCGGTAATATCTGGTGAATTATGGATTGCTTCGTTGACTTACAGGGACCTCGTATGGTTTCAGTAATTCTACAGACCCTCCAAACGAGGGTTTGAATTATGACTTTTTTGCATGTGCTTACAAATGTTAATATGTATGCCAGAGTTCAAAGCCTTTTGGTGCAATATTTGATGTTGTATAATTGTATATAATTGTTTATTCGTCCAACACTTTTACAAAATACGTTGCTCACAAATCATTTACATCGAATAGTGCTCTTTTACATTTATTCCATTGTACTTTGACTTATTTATTTTTCTTTTACATACTGATGCCATTTATTTATCATGTTGTTTGATGTTTAATGTTGCTACTGATTTACAGTATACATATACATCTACACATGTCAGGTGCATACGATGCTCATTGTTGAAGTATGTATTGCATTGTTACAGATGTATCTACAAGTATTATTTGAATATATGTTGTTTCGTGAAAATCAAGGACAGAAATAAATGTCAACAGTTTACGCTAAAAAATATAAATAAAAAATCAGAAACATACACTCCTATAGCTATTAATTACGATTAGTGGATATACATACTATCAAGTATTTTAACTAACTTCGAAAGTACGATAGTGCATGCTTTGGGCACGATTAAATCGACATTAGAAAAGGATAGTTATGTTCCAATGGTAAAAGAAGCTTTGCTACATGTGTTATTATAGAATACTGCAGGATTATGTTAATGTTAGTTATGCACACAGGTCTAAAAGAGTTGTTATGAATAATTGTGCCTGTTGTCCTTGTTTTCGAACATTTGCTTTTAAAATACAAACTATGTATAACACCATATATATTTATTGCATTAAATGTACACATAAATATAGTATGTTTATTTCGGAAAGCATGTGTGCTACAGTTTAAGTATTATAAGGACAACATAACAAACAGTTATGAGGCGAACGTGCAGAAGAGCTTTCTTTTTAATAGTAATTTAAAGAAATGTTGACACACTTGTTAAATATATTTGTTTCCATGTATATTTCTTGCCATTATTGTATTTATTGAATTGTATGCATTGTTTTTTAAATGTGCAATAAACTATCAATATTGTAAAAAGAGAAGTTGATTATGTTTCATTTTCATTTTGTATGTATTTACAGAAAACTCATAATGAAAAGGACAAACATCATAACCCTCGAAAAATTTGACAACATTTAAACATATGTAGTTACAAGCCACAGATTACATCGTTTGACCACGAAAAACGAGCTGTATTAACACAAAACAGGGCGTCGATGGAAGTTCAGAACAGAACAGAACATAAGTGTGCATGGAAAAGACAAAATAAAGCACATTAAAAATAATAATTGATTAATATTCAATACATGATAATGAATATACGAGCATGTACGAATGTATTTTTGTTTTTAAATATGCAATCATAAACTTCTAATATACCTATTTTATTCAGCACTATTTAACCACTATGGAAATATTTCTTAAATTAATATATTCTAGACATACTAAAACAAAGTAAAAATCGTCTTCAATAAGATCGTTGAGTGTGTAAACATAGTTTCTACCTAAACGTAACAGCAAACAATGTTATACACCATCCTCAGAACTATTTAAAGAACTCAATTGGCAAACATTTCCAGAAAGAGTTACATATCAAAAAGCAA
>ENA-OREC01002161-OREC01002161.1-marine-metagenome-genome-assembly--contig:-NODE-2161-length-10640-cov-14.042602_pt1 | contig 10640 bp, 3 predicted proteins | sample MGYA00248626_ERZ508543 | MGnify/ENA primary metagenome ERZ508543 (study PRJEB26211, sample SAMN05518279) | marine metagenome | isolation source: Puget Sound, Washington, USA | host: Bankia setacea...
GACAATTGTTAAACAACATAGTCTGATGGAGGTTGGACCTAAACGTCCATATACTGTAATCTGTCAGAGAATGACCCAGTCATACTTAATCTAACATCTTAGAACAGACTGTGACATCTTTATTTGAACCTATACCTCCAAAAACAAAGGTCATTGAATCATGATTGGTGAAAGTGTGTAAATACTGTTAAGAACATCAACTATCTACACACACGACACCATTTTATACGCTTACGTTTGAAGCAAGTGGTTGCAGAATCCAGCCTGCTGCTGATGCTGGAAACAAAGGAGGCCAATTATCTTACTATTTTATCGACTAACATGCATTATTGGGGAAGATTTCTATTGCACTACAACATATAGGTCTTACATTTGCTTATTGCACGCTTGGTTGACGCGATTGCTTTTTTGAAAGCATGGAAAATCGCCAGATGACAAAGAAAACTGGCTGACTGACAGTCAAATGATAATGAGCTGTGCAGCCTCTGAAAATCAGTCACGTGACTTAAAGGGATAAACTATTAAAGCACTTGACATAGTAGACATTGGTTAGGCAAAACAAATGATATGTTGTGTTCTACTTAACAAACTATGATGAACAAAGGATCAGTGTTAAAAAGTAAACTATTTTGATAGACGAGACACGATGCATATAATGTTTAAATGCACACGTATAAATTCAGAAATAGTTGGTCCTCAAGGATATGACGTCATGATCTGATATGTTTACTTCCGCAGTTTGACAAATTATAATTTTCTGTTGATATTATTTGAGTTTAAGTTAACTTCGATCACCATGAACCGATTGTTTGGAAAGGGTAAGCCAAAGGAACCTGCACCGAATCTTACGGACTGCGTTTCCAGTGTAAGTATATATGTGTTGTCAGTAAAATTCTCTGTGAACTATAACTGTTTCACATTGTCACGTAATTTCGCGATGAGTGTTTTGAAATATATCCTCTACTCTACAATTGAGGACACTTAGTTCTGAAAAGTATTCTATTTATTTATGCTGTCATGCTTTGTCAATTATTTACAGTGACATTGAATTGATTATTAGTGACACCCTGCAGTTAACTAAGCAATTATTACATAATACAATCATTTCAACCTACTTTCTGTTCTCTTTCTTCAACTTTTAGCCATTTTTTTTATTACCGAAAATGTGAAATTGACAGTACAATTTTGAGTATATTTTCATCATGCCTCAATATGCTCTGTACATGATCAGAATATTTGACTTCACTCTTGTGATCTGAATCTAATTCTCAAGACGTACAAGTTATGTACAGTACATGAACTATGTGGAAAGACTTATTAATGCTAATAATGCTATATTGTTGTCTTTGATCTTCAGATTGATTCTAGGGGAGAATCTATAGACAAGAAAGTTGCCCGTCTTGATGCAGAACTCAAAAAATACAAAGATCAAATGGCAAAGATGAGAAATGGGCCTTCAAAGGTAACAATCACAAAAAAATGGGAACATAACCATAACAGTTACTTCTACATATTGTACACACCAATTAACTTGATCTTGTACCAACTTCTTTGAAACATCATATTTATTGTTAAATTTCAAATATTGGCCTGTATTCTAAAACATGTGAGTATGAGTCATAGTATTATATATAGTATATATGTACAACTTTTAAATTTTAGTGTAAAGTTTGTGTAACTCTCACTATTGAACTTTGTCCACAGAATATGGTGAAACAGAAAGCAATGAGAGTTTTGAAACAAAAGAAAATGTAAGTACTGGACATTTAATTGTGCTATTTATAGGTTTTATCTTTAATGAGAGTTTGTTCTAATAAGAACTGGTGAACTGGTATCTTCAGATATAGATCTGATTTCAGTTTGCTTATTAATTAGTAAGATTCATATGGATGGATAAACAAATTACTGATTAGAAATAATTGAATGTGACTGGATATTTTGGTATTGAGTTTAATGTTTATGCATGAATGTTTTGATTATTATTTCAGGTATGAAAACCAGAGAGAAAACTTGTCTAATCAGTCATTTAACATTGAACAACAAAATTTCGCCATTCAACAAGTCAAAGACACCAAAACCACTGTAAGTAAATGGTCTTTAAAATATTCACAGACTTAAGTACTACTTTTAAGTTGATAAGTTCAAGGTTTCAATAGATTCGCAAATTTAGTTAAAGATGTGAATATGATAACAACTATTGAAGTGTGCGTTAAAACAACTTTTTCATTCTTCAAAGTTACAACATTTATTTAAAAACCTTTTGATGAATGTTACCGCTGTGCCTTTGGACTTCTGAAAAGATCAATAAATGTTTATTAACTATGTACAAAACCGATGTCGATATCATTGTATACAGGTCTGTGTTCATTTCACATAGCTTCTCTGTTTTTCTTTTGTTTTATAGGTAGATGCAATGAAGGTTGGGGTAAAAGAATTTAAAAAAGCTTACAAGCATGTGAATATAGACCAGATTGAGGTATGTACAGTTGTTGTTTTTTGTATTGATATTTATAAGCATTTTTGAGTGATTTTAACTTAATGCCACAGCATCATTGCAATGTAAAATGCCCAAATTTGTTCAGTCATTTTGAGTTTTGTAGCCACAAACTCGACACTCGCAACATAAAATGTTTATAAATAGTAACAAATGTTGTCTGGCTCTTTACCACCAAATCAACCAAATATATAGTACAGGAAAGTACTTAGTCACTATATAAGTTGCAAGCGTTGACCCTTTCTGTTGTTCAAAACAAAGACGAGTAAATTCAAAGAATTGGAATTGATACAAAAAACATTGGAAGTGGAACATTGCATGAGTGAATCTTGACATTTGTGTATGTAATAAAATGTTGGTGTGGGCAGCTGATTAGCATTCACACAGTATCATGAATAATAATTGAAAACCGTTAAAAAAAACCTGTTCAGGTAGTGCTATCAGCACTTTGATTTGTGAAATCAGAAGGCTCTATATATATGCGACTTTAGACCAAACTTCTAAAACATAAATAAACTATGATTGATACTTGACAAAAATCAAACTTTCATTTATTGTTAGTTGTAGGAAGAAAAAAATACAAAGCAAATTTTAGACTTATTGTACCTGTGCCCTTCAATGATTCCAACTTGACAGCAACAATCAGCCACCACATCTAATTATACAATTCGTTAGGACTTAACTTATTTAATGTGTTACAAAAATTAACTTTGAACAAAAAAACAACGATATTTGTACACAGTAGTGTTTTTGTTCACGCTTATGTCTGTTTATTTTCTTATTAATTGCTCTGCTATAAAGTACATTTGAGTGGAGATTTTTGTACATGTTCTTATTATATTCTTTTTTGTTTGTTTTCAGAACTTACAAGATGAGCTAGAAGACCTTACAGAACAGTCAAGTGAGATCCAAGAAATAATGGGTAGAAGTTACGGTATGCCAGAGATTGATGATGATGAGTTAGAGGCAGAGCTTGATGCTTTAGGAGATGAGATCGGCCTCGATGAAGATGCCTCGTACCTGGACGATGCAGTATCAGCACCTTCTGTACCTTCAAGTGAACCAGGAGCAGAGTCTGTCAGGGTAGGTCCTCGTGTCTGGTTGTTTTTCTCCTGTTGTTTTAAGTTCTCCTGGGAAAAGGACCAGAATAGATTTACCATAAAGTTTTCTTATAAACATGATTAAATCTTATTATCAGTAACTTAATATACAAGAGAGCTTGGTTCCCTTCTAAAATCAGTCTTATTCTCCCATGTGTTACTAGGTTATAGTAAAAAGGTAAATATTGACTAGTAGCATATCAGGATGTAACATAAATATAATTAGGCATTGAGGTTGATGAAACATACTGTACACCGAATGTTGCATGTCATATATGTTGTGTCATTGAAATATCTCATAGAACTAGAACAAGTTTTAATAATGAAAGTTTACAAAGTGGGTTCATTTAACTAGCTTTCAAATATAAATATTTTGACAAGTTTTCTTTACTTTAAATTTCAGGACAACGTTCCGGTGGATGAATTTGGATTGCCTCAGATTCCTGCTAAATAGGACAGACACCCAGCTCTGTGGCAATGATGTGATATTTATTCTCATGTGTAATATGAATTGTGTACATAATTGTAAACTACCAAGCTGTCATCTGTCACAATAAGATCAAATTGCTGAATACACATTCAATGGTCATTCATTCTGTTGTTGTGAGTGAATTTGTGCGTGCTTGTTGGTATGAAAGGTGAAGATGCATAATTGCAATAAATCCGCCAACATCAAAGAAAATGGAACAGTTCCTGGCAGTAACGTTTTTAGTGGCTACCTTAAATCGTTGTTACCCAGATATTAAATATGATCCAACAACCGCTACTGCTGGGAAGTGGATTATTGATGTTTCAGGAAAATATGATTTGTGCTAATAATGATAGAATTAGAATTTACACAGAAAGTTGTATCTCATCTGTCTGCAAATTCAAGTACATGTTTTAATCATTTAATGTGTTGGTAAATCCGTTTCAGTTAGAACATTGAGTATAACGAGGGGTGAATGTGAAATGTCTGCTTCTATATTCATAAGTATTAAGAACCCTCATACCCCTGAAGTTTGATTATTTTCTGTGATGTATTTGAAACCTTTGCTATCTATCTTTGAATATACTGATAGTTGTAAGTTGTTGTTATATGTTATCCTTTTAATTCACATCAGTGATTATTTAGATGTTTTTTTTGCAATTAACATCTTTTTTACTTTGTGTATGTCCATGAACAAAACAGTTTTGATGTATACATTCAGTATCTGTAGATCTTGTTAGGAGTACAGTGGGATGTTATTTAGTTTTCAAATCTATAAATGAGCAATGCATGTATTTTACTATTTCTTTTCTGAGACAGACTTGTAATAATGAGCAAATTGGGAAAAGAGATTCTAAAAGGTCTCAATCTTCTCAATGTTGTAACACAGTCAGTCAGTTTACTTTAAGTATTTAATTGAAAAATCAGCGTGCTTGGAAACCTCTCATAAAATAGCAACACTGCGTTTTCAGGAACTAGTTTGAGTCCTGTTGCACAAATTGCATTTGGTTTCAGTAGAACTACTAGAAATAATCGAAATACTGGGTACCCTTTCTGAGAACAATTGGTGTGTGGAAAGTACAGGGTACCTCAGGAATAATTCCTACCTAGCTCTACTTTTGATTATGACTGATATCAGATTTGTCTCCTTTTTTCTGTCACAAAATATCATGTTGTATTGGTATTTGTGTGAATGATATTCATGAATCAGTACTGATCACTTTTATATTTACAGATTAAATGTGTTACAGCAGAACGAGTCTTGATTTGTTCTTTGAAAAATGGTACACAATTCAAGTTTTTACGAAAGTCCATAACCAACAGCCTACTGTTTAATGCTATCTGCCAAATGCTCCTTGCGGGCTATTAATCAGTTAAAAACTTTGGATGTAAAGCAGCATACGAAAGTTACGAACACAAATGCCTGTGTCAGCATGGTTGGTGTGTATTTGTAAGATAATGCTATACTTGTCCCCTTGAAACCAAATAATTCCATGAGTATGCATTACCCTACAGTAAGCAGTACACAGTTGGCAGTAGTTTGTCGATTATGGAATTTCGTATGGTAGGTTGATAAAAAGTATACCACTCAAAATTGTTCAGATAACTACACATTTCGAGTTAACAATGCAGACACCCTCTGCTTCCAAGTTTTGGAAGAGGCCATTTTGGGAAGATTTTTTTGTCGCAAAACATGAAAAGGGGGAAATGCAACTGCACCAAACTAGGAGTAAAATGCATTATTTATTAGAACTTTTACAAAAAGAAGCAACCTGTAAACTGCCAGTTATATAGAAAGAAAACCACCCTGAAGAGTGACTAAAAGCAGATATGTCTGTGCATTTTAATTTAATGCTACTATATTGATAAGGTGGTGTTAAAAAATAACAAGACAGAAGTCAAAACGTACCGTGAAATCATTATTTGTGGTGCACAATTTTTTGTGTCAGCTGAATCCATGAAAATAAATGTCAAAGACTTGAGTTTCATATTACGGTATGTCCACTTGTATTTGTTTTTGGACTTCTAATTTAACTGCTCAATAAATTGTGTCCTTTCGGAAATCCATGCAAGCATACAAAACAAAATTCACAGGAAATTTATTTTTTACTGAGTTTTCTCGCATACTGTAGAGATCCCAAGAATGGATGTTTTTACTAGTCTGAACTTTTTTAATTTGACTTACCAGTCATGGCCTCAGGACTGTTGTCTTTCAGGTAGAACAGCATTGTGCTAAATGAGTGACACCATACATTCAGAACTTGTAGAATTTTAAGTATAACTGTTCAAAATGTAAAAATGAATTGGTAGTTGAAATCCATCACATTTGACAATCAGAGATTTCTTTTTGCATGACAAAGGTAAAAGACCATTTGGGATCAATATGGTTATTTGAATACACGGTTATATGCATTAATTAATAATTTCTTTAAGCTTACGAGAATATGATGCAGTAGTTTTTCAAGTTTACACATTTCTATTTCATGAAGAGCAAAAAGTTTGTATTAGTTTTGAAGAGGACCCCATTTGAGCATATTAATACAGTGTGTGACATACCCATTCACTTACAAGTGTCATTATGTGTAGATATTATCAATTCTCTCATTCATTTTCTTAGTACATGTATTCAATATCTGAAGTCTTATTTCACAAAACATGTATCACAACAAAGAGAACAACTGAGACAGGTTTTACATTTTATTAAATAGATTCCACACAAGTTTGAATGGAGTCTTAGAAAATAAGAATTCTTTTTATTAGCACTATCCATAGTCACATGTGCAATTCAAAGACATCCGAAACTACAAAATATCCTGCACTAAATTCAACATTTTAATAAACCAGATGTATATCAACACAGTTCTAAGAGTAGATAGTTGTTTAGATTGGGACGGTTGATGGATCAGCATCCTTGGCTGTTGCTGATGTCACTTCAACTGCTTTATCTGAAAGAATAAAGAGGGGAGATTGAAAACAAGAGTACCATATATGACTTGCATAATTACACAACAGGGTACCTTTTCATGTGTTCAAGGAATTACATCTCACCTAGGAATATAAAATGACCAATGGTAGAGCAGTGAACCATACTTAAGGTACAATATAAGTATTGATGAAACCACACACCCACAGTACTGTACTTGTCAAATTAAGGTTCCTAGATAAATAAGATGGCTAAAGTGTAAACAAACAATTCGGGCCACAACACTCTTATTAAAGCTTGCTTTGAGAATGTTGTGGATAAGATAGTTTGAATCTTAAATAACTGGTCACTTACTGTAATGACACATGTGAGAAAATTAACTAAAATAGTTTGCAAGGTCATGCTCACATGAACAAAAAAGTTCAATCAACTGATTAACAAGGTGATTGAATCTTATGCATACTTCATGTACAACAGCTTCTATTATTTAACAAAGATAATAAACAGTATAACAAGACTTACCTGCGAATTTGAATTCTGGGAATTTGGCCATATCTACACCATCGGATTTGTATTGTTTTTCCAATCTGGCGAGTTCCAGTTCAAGACTTTTTTGTGATTCTGCTGGAATATCTGTAATCTTACCAGTCCTGAAAGTATCAAGAATAACATAGTATCGCTGAGTAACTAAGCGAAAGGGATTAATGGTGTTTATTTACATGTTGGTTATACATCTGATACTGAACTGTTGTTTACAGGTCTAACCCATGTGCTCTTAAAACAATTACACAACTTGTTACATCCATGTTAACAAAAAGACAATATTGTCAATACAGTTTTACAACATGCTCATGCATTTAATTTTACACTGTTACACTTCCATTTGTCAGCTATAAATACATGCTACTTGTTGCAAATATTTCAGACAATATAGGTGTAATCAAGCAGCCATGGACGTCACATGGTAGCTAAGATAAATTAATACAAATGTTAATGATTTATTATGTTTAATATGCAGTGTTGAGAGAAATGTATCACTATCACAAGAATAACTTACAAAACCCATGGAAAGAGTGCACAGCAACAGATAAAAGTCAGGTGATTAAATAAGTAAGTTGTCAGTTTAATATAATATTTTAATAAACTTGATTTTGGAATTTTACAAAGCTTTCCAAGGCGCACTTAACTACATTTCCTAAACTTGTTCCATATAAGTCTATATCAATGGACATCTCATGTAAGATACTATATAAATTGTCTTGAAGTAAAAGCTTTATGAAATCAACCTTACTTTTTCTTTTCTGCGAAGTCTCTGATCTTCTGAACAAAAAGTTTCTGTACTGGATCCTCTACTTTCTGTGACAGGACAGCACTGCAAGCAATGTTACGCCTGGCTTGGTGCATCAGACACTGGCTAGCTGCCCTTAAACCGAATCCTGCACTGGTCAACATCTTTATACTGAAAGGAAATTATATTATGTCAATAATAAAGAAAGGTCAACAGACAATGTTAGAGTTATTCCACAAAAATGATGTGTCAGCACCTCTGACTTTAGATGCACACAGAAATGGTCTTATATTGATTATTATGAATATGATGAGTCAATTTCAAGACTCTTCTTTTGTACAAAAAACAACTAGCTATGTTCCTTTACAATGGCTTCATTTAATCCAACATTGTCTTTCTTTAAAATATCTTACTATCTAGTTGCATGGTCACCTACCATCTCCATTAAATGTTTAATGTGTACATTGTGTTGATACGCAGTCGAAATAGTACTAGACTAATAGTACTCATTCCTATTACACTAACAGTGGTAGTTACTAACTAGTAAGTTACTTAGTTAGTAACACTATTAGTATTAAGTTCACAGTTTAAATAGATGACAACGTAAGTAAATATTTTGACAAAGCACATCAACTACTTTATTTATCAAATGATATTTGATTGTACTATCAAATGTTCAATGAATAACTATGTGTGTAAGACTTGGAGAGTACTATGCTTACTATCCCACAAAATGGATGGTCAATGTTACTTGACTTTGTTTAATCTTTACTCTTATGTTCTTATTTACCCAGGACAAAGAATAAACTGTCACATGTTAGTCTAAATATATAGATGCCATACATGGTTGAGTCTGGTCATGTGAGACAAAAACGATGTTGAGACATGGTTAAGACAAGAGTGTGCGTCTTTAAAAACATTTAGACAAATGAGGTGGGTGGGGAAACGGTCAAACATTTTTTTACTTCATATTCTCCCCATTGCATGGCAATATATGTTCCCGCATTGAAGGACACAACAACACATTGAACATGTTATAAACCCTGCCATTTTAAATCTCATTCCATTAAAGAAACTCATGCAAAGTATCATTATGTCTTACCGACTTTGACTTTTCTGTCCGACCGGTGAGGAATATGAGTAGAAAAGTACTATCAAAGGTGAACGAAAACAATTCTTGCCAATAAGTGATAATACGTTAATGCAATGCAAGGAAGTGAACATGAATATTAATTATTTTGTTATTAATTAGAAAATATGCATAAAACAAGTTTTCGGCATATAAAAACAAACTGGCCTATAAAACTACGATAAATGTTTTCGTTTAAAATTGTAAAATATCGAAAACGGTCTACCACGTGACCGAATAACTCTAAGCGGAAGAAAGTTGACGGTCTGCCATTTCCGTTAAAATAAGTTTCCGGTCCGATATTACAGTCTTATTTCAATTTTAAAGGACCAAAACTTACTTTCAGCTTCGGTTTAGACCCTAAGGTAATGCTTATTTCATTTGTTTTGAATTTTAGTAGTAGTTTTGGGCTGATTTATGGTGTGTCAGTTGACCTACACACGCTAGCGGGAGAAATAGTTAAAACAGGATGTGAAACATGCGAAAATTAGCCGGAAGTTTTGATCGAACTTTTGCGCTGTAGCAGACATCGATTTCCTCTTCCTTCTGCAACTAAAGTGAAAGTTGAAAGTACCGGCTAGTCATTATTAGCCCCATTTATTGACCGATTGAAGTTGAGAAGCCTCGTAACCTTTAAAATGTCCGCCATATTTGTTGGTCGGATCCGCTTCGAAAAGCTCGTAAAGTAGGTCAAACAGTCAGAAACTGACAAGAATTGGTTGTCAAACCAATGTTCAAGCCAAATGATGCTGATGTTATTTTTCTGAACACTAATAGTAAATGAGTGAATATGAAATATGTTGCCTCACTAAGTGACCACTACAGATTTGTTTGCAAAATAGATATTTTTTATAAAACAGTTTTACATGCTCAAATAAATCTTAAATCCATGGGTTAACTTCAGATAGTAAGTATGTTTGGGCTCCAGTCAAAATGTACCAACTGTCAGTACCAATGTATCAGATAGGATTTAAACTCTATTTACTTGTGCATTTTTAATACTACAGTCAATATGTGACCAAGTTTAAACCTTTAGGTTTGCATGTAGTATTACGTACTATACAGTATATTTACGTAATAGGAATTAAAAAACAAAATATTGGCGAATGTCTTATACTATTTATTAGTCTGAACACCGTGTACAGAAGATATTTTGTGCAAATGTAATATAGTGGGGTTTTGGGGGTAATATACCAAGTAACTCCAATATGTGGGTTCTTATGTTTATTCCAGGAGA
>ENA-OREC01002162-OREC01002162.1-marine-metagenome-genome-assembly--contig:-NODE-2162-length-10640-cov-12.045536_pt1 | contig 10640 bp, 4 predicted proteins | sample MGYA00248626_ERZ508543 | MGnify/ENA primary metagenome ERZ508543 (study PRJEB26211, sample SAMN05518279) | marine metagenome | isolation source: Puget Sound, Washington, USA | host: Bankia setacea...
GTAGTTGGAATGGACCTCGTTCGTGACCCGGCTTGTACGCTCAGTTGGCACACGTATGTAGTTGGAATGGACCTCGTGACCATGAACTAGAATACATGTTTGTAGTTGTCGTTTTATTTCTTACATTGTCATTGAATGTTTTGTATTTATATTTATTAACATCATCACGTTTCAGACAGAGTTACATTGTAGTTGTGTTGGTTTCAATTGTTCACTTCAATCTTAAGAAACTTCAACCACAGTCCACTTTCAATTTTCCCAGTTTCTATTTAAATATTTGTGTAGCTTATATTCGACTCCGTGTGTTATGTTATATACGGTTATATAATGCAGGAGCAGTCGGTACTCAGATGGACTTCCGCATCATAAGGTCAACTTCAAACGCTCAAGTTGTAAAGGTTACGTTCTATGTTCTTCATTTATTACCAGTACGTGTTTATAGTTGCCATTTATTGCGACAAACATGATCGTATCACCTGTTACATGTACTTAATTGCGGTCCTCTTCCACTAATTCTAATATCCATTCTGTCATTGGAAAACAGTTTTACAACACCTTTTTCACTAATATTTTTGAAACGAGCGATACTTTTCTGATTAAACCCCGTTATTATGCCATGGTACCGCTTGCAGATTCTCTAGTATAATATTTCCACCGATTTCTTGTTTTGCAAGCACTTCGGCGTCATTAAAATTACATAAAAGCCGTTATTCCGCGGTGCCGCTTGATAATTATTATTTGTAATTTGTGCGCCGAGCGTTTTTTTGCATTAAGGTGTCGTCCTTTTCGCGAAACTAGACACTATTTGGGGGTGATTGAAAACGGTTAAATTTAAATAAGAGACGAGCTATTTAAGTTTAATGACAGCTGTCTAAAGGCAATAATAGTGTCAGTGTCTAAGAGAAAGTTGGAAACCGGAGAATCTAGGGCTGGTTTGTTTTATTGCTATGAACTGTACGGTTTTGTAAGAGGCGTATTTCTTTCAATTAAGAGGTGGTGATATTTGACGAAAAAATAACAACAGTGAAAAACAAAAGAAGATGACAAGGGTGCAAAACTGGTGCGTAGTTCCAGTATCATTTAGTCTTTTCTAACCGACAGTATTTGAATTAATGCAAATGATTGACCGAACTAATGACATTAGAAATAAAGTAAAAGCTTGGAGTTCTGTACAAACTCGTTCACTAAGTTTGATAAAACATGCTCAAATAACAGACATTTTCAGAACATTTCGTTGTCTTAATCTCGGAATCTTAAACTGACTACCGTCGAAAAGTGTGAACAGAAAAGGAGAGAAAGAAGAAAGAAAAGTAAAACCCCTCCAGACAAGACAAAATGCAGGTTTCAATCTTCCAATCACTTGTTTTTCGTTTCTGGTCTGTATGTTGGTAGGAAACACTTCTCGGATTCGATCAATTTGATATGAAACACATTACCCCTAGAAATATCACCAAGGAGACAATATTTCAAACTATCTGAAAAATTCCTCGTCATATCTGTTTTCTCAGTTCTTTCCCATGTCCATTAGTTTTGTTGACCATGTCATCTTAATAATTCAGTCCGCGGGGAAACGCCGCTTTCTGTTTTGATGGATAGCCACTGTCCGAGAATAAAAAATAGACACAAATTCATTTCCGTGCCAGAATTTTTGTAAAAACCCCAGTAATGCAATAAGGTTTGTCTAATTACTTATATTTTGTTGGGAATATTCTACTCACGAACCTTTTTCAGTCAGATATTGACCACTAGAGTAGGAGAAAGGACAAAATCTCAGTTCAAAATGGACACATCCCATTACAGTAGTGGAAGAAATATACGCGTCTTTGGAAATTGTTTAGGACCAAAGACAATAGGGTACTGGGAAGTTTATGTTTTTCTTGCGGATCTTGACTTGACAACATTGGAAGATATCAGAGGGTCCGGGTTTATGAACAGAATTATATGGATAAAGGGATCTCAGTTAAGCCATATAATGAACTTGTGAATATTAAAGTCTGATACTAATACTAATATGATGATCTCGGCTCAAAACACTGTAAACGTCCAACCAATTATCATGGCGATAAAACGTTTAACAAAACAAAATATTAACAAGATTTGACAGAACTAGAAGTACATATACATGTTAACAAAAACAACATGAAATACTACTTTTTAATAGTAGAATTTGAACCCCTGACCAGTACAGCACATTATACCATGACCGTTTGTCAGAAGAACACTATAGCTGTTGTTTGGATAAAGATGTTCACAGTTATATTATCATTCCTTTGAACTATGCGTTGGACAGTTTCTTTCAACAGTGACAAAATCAAGTGTATCCGAGTATGTGACCTTATTTCTTTCTTGAAATGTGTCTGTTTTACGCCGAGCCATCATCAGACGTGGTTGTGTTATAATCTGGTGAACTTGTGATTTCACAGAGTCTCTGTTCCCCGTCGTAATTAAAGTCCTCCTGGTTAACTCAGTCCCTATGTTGTCTATAAAATATCCACCTTATTATTCATTCAGCGGTATTTGAAGACAAAAACAGTATTTGATTGTCTTAAAGTGACAGATTTAAAAGAACAATAATACATCAAACGCACAATAAACTGTCAAATTTAGATGTCGCCTGTCATCCATTTTGGCCAAACTGCAAAACTGACCAGTGGTCAAGACTTTATGAGAAAATTGCGAACATATTCGTGAGGAATTTACGAGTAGCGGTGGTTTGTGAAGTGTTTTGATATCGTCCGAGTTACATGTATTACGAGAAAGAGGGCCACGGTCGTTTAGCAGTACATAACGGCACGCCCAGGTAATACAGTCGTTCTCAGGTGAAAGTGTACAAGACATGCAAATGTCAACATATAATCAAGCAAGCAAACTTGTGGTCACCAAACAAATAGTGAAATGGTGAAATGGTGTCCATATTATTTTCAACCGAATGTAGATATTTTTAAGCATACATAGAGTAAGAATGAAGGCAACAGTTCACGTTCTTTAATCACGAATTACGGTTTGTTATTATTTTAAACTAAATTTATGTTTCCTTTACATTGCAACAGCTGTAGTTTTGATGTTGGAAACAGTTTGGAAAAGCACACAGACAAATGTCTTATTCGTGAGACAGACATCTATATGTTGAGCTTAGAATGAACTTCTAGGATGACTTTGTCCTTGAATCTCGTTAACAACCACATGTACTATATATGTACGTTTAATATACGTCTAAAGTCTGAACGCCGGATCCATACACATATTGGACACAACTGGAATAGATTTGAGAAATACATAGTAATGGACCTAGTAAAACTGCGATCAAATGCTATTAGGAAAAGTTGGTGGGTCATTATTTGAAAGATTTACTTAAGTAGAAGCCACGAGAGCGCTGTTATACTTAGAGCTAAGATTGATGGTCCCAGTCGGGGCTTTAAACTCTCCAACACTCTGGATACACTGTTCAAACTTTCACTAGTTAAGAATAACCTGTGGCTTTAAGCCAATTTGTCAGTTATACATGGAAACAGCAAAACTAAGTGAATTACAGACAACTTATTTCCTCTATTCGCCCACAGATTATATTATATTATTCTCCAGCGAACGCCAATCAAAATTTTGTCGTCGAAATACGACACATTTTTATCACTGTATGGGTAAAATAAAAACGGAAATCATAAAATTTGCCGCGATTTTGGTTTATTACGCTAGATTCGCTCAGGGACTATTTTTTCTTTAAATATAATTCCTGGCTCCATCCGCCTCGTGCTTACTATGCAACATCAGTAGCTTTCTGGAGGGAAGTATAGCAGACGACTTTTGAAATGATGTTTGTGAGCATTTTTTTATTTTTGCAGACACCTCAAATGACTTCTTTTTCTCGGAATCAAAATGTTTGTGCTGTAAAGATAGTTTACTTAGAACGGAGACTGAGTCACACGTTAGTCATATATTACTCTGCCATTTAATGACTTGAACACGTGGTTTCATTGAGGAGTTCTACTCTTAAGTAATCGTGAGCAAAACTTTAATTCACTCTGTCAGTTCTTTGTCAACATCCTTGCAAGGTACATAACCTAAAAACAACAACTTTGAATACGATATCTTTAACGTAATGCTAGTTTTACGTTTGCTAGTTAAAAGGAGTTCTTGCTAATAACCCCCAGGCAGAATTGTATTAATTCCTTTTCTTTTAAATAATGATGCATTTATCTCATGGTCAGAAATAAATATAGAACTGGTAGACAACTTAAAGCTCTCCGCTTCTACTGCATTCAATATTTACTTCGACGCGTCATCCAAACTATTTCTAATTCTAAAATTGATAAACAATAAAATGTTGTAAATGTCATTTTCCAATCTGAAAGTTTAGGATATGTTTTATTTAGGTTTACGACCGATCCTTGTATAGAAGTAAAAAAACTAGAGATATGTTCCTACAAGGGCATTGTTTTCAGAGACAACGTGGTTAGATAAATTTTGAATCAATGGACAGGTCCTGCGAGTTTACTATAATTTATTGAGATGTCATGGGTCTGTTTTCTTTAACTTGACGTCTTCAATGTCTACAAAATGTCCTCAGACAAATCGGTTGTAATCTGTCAAATAGAACAAGTTGATTTGATTTTAAGGGGGCGTTTGAACTGTCCCTTGAGGGGGTCAAATAACAACATATGCTTAGGAGTTATTCAGTGAAAGTTAATATCGAAAGTTATAGCATCCGAGATATATACGCCTATAACAACGGACAACTGCGGCTAACCGTTGTTTATCGATTTTTGTCTACCGATGAGAATAATGACGTAATATGTGATGTAATCTATTACGTAACATTTCAACGCTTCGGATTTTGGATCTTTTGACTAGAAGTCGTGATTTTGACATCTGTTCTTAATAATTTGTTGTCATTGATAAAGAAACCTCTTATTCTGACGAACAAAGGAAAATCGATGACCAGTCTGTTTAGAAGTTTTGATTTATTGGACCACAGGCCGTCGAAATCAATATAAGTGGTTGCTAATTTGCTCATATTCATCATTTATTACGGAGGTCATTTAAATTTGAAAGCCTCATATCTATATAGACAGTGGTAAAGCTGTTTGTACAAGTTGTGAGAAGTCATTAAAGCGCCATATGTCTCTTAAATTCCAGCTAATGTCCTTGAAGAGGTGGAAGATTTTAATAATAAGAGACGGTCGAAGAATTTCCGGAAAAAGTTTAGCTCAATGGCACGCGCTGTAAATTTAAGTGCATGAATAGGGTATGTGTGGGGTAGGGAGAAGAGGGGATAGAGGTGTAGGATGAAGAGAGGTGGGCTAGGTGCATTGAAAAAGAAAATTAAACGCAGATGCATACACAAGTGTGGTCGCGACCTTAAATTATACAGACAATAACTTTTATCACGGTATCTTTACTTTGTTCGTGTGTGGGCATTAACTTTGAAGTGCCTAGAAGCGACCTTCTCTACATAAAACTTGGTAAAAAGTATAAAATTGTCAAAATTAATTGTTTCAAAAGTTTAATGTTTAAAGTACACAATGCAAAGACAACTCCTAGTCCGCTTTGATGGTAGGTCTTTAACTGATTAAGTCTCTGCTCTATGATTTACATTTGGCTGCGTTCATTCATTCATTAATTCGTGTGTCTGTCTGTCAACTAATGCTCTTGTTTATTGTGCAATATTGTATTTTATATTATACTGTACACAATAGTCATTCCTTATCTGTATTCTCTTTCATTCTGTGAGTTTTCCGGCCAGGTTTAGTTATTTGACAGATACCGTAACAACATTACAGTCAAATCTGATCATTTAGACCACCTTTGGAAAACATAGAAAACCAGCGGTGTAGTCAGGTGGCCTTCGTACACAGGCTGAAAACAACAGCATTAAAACATTGAGCAGCGTAAAGTAGTATCGGAGATCAGGTAAGTACTCATAGTCAGTGGTCACTCCTACAGTGTGGTCTTTTGGACACAAACAACGGTATTGTCATTTAATCTAGAATTTAATTTCAAAATTGCTGATTTAGTTCATTATCATATTGACAGATATATTCGTGATGTTTTTCAGTTAGGTATTACTCATTTAGTGAATATTTTGTTATGTTAGCTGATTCATCACAGTCCCCTTTGATCGTCCCTTAATTGTTGTCGTCATAGCTGACCGCAGTATAGTTTTGCAAATAATAGAAATAGTTGCAATAATACCAAGAAAGTTCATTTGTAAGTTAAAAAGACCTCAGTATTAAATCAGGACTAGGCCACGGGTAAAGAAATATTAATTTCCAGGTCATAGAGTCATGGCCGATATTGTAACTAGCCATAAAAAACACTAAACAATTACAGCAACAACATCAGCATCATCAACAACAACAACGACGACGACAACAACAAAAACAACAACAACAACAACAACAACAACTGTTTGTATGTTAAAAATATATGAACATATGGAACTCCACATGTTTTTGTAATCTTGGTCTCATTTCTATATACTTACACTACCAACAATGATGCCGACATCAACTATAGGACAACGAAATGCAACATTCGCTTCACCTCCTGTTATTTTGTACGTTGCTATAGATTTCGAACTTCTTTTGATGGCCGCAAAGTGGATCAATAATTTCGTAGAATCGTTTACTCTGGCCTAATACTATACAATGATATGTGTGTAGCGCTCCCATATCGTCTCTCACAACTCCTCTGACGTCAGGCAGCTTTCATAAAATACGTGAACAATTCTAACTGTGATTGACATGTTGTAAAATTGGCGGACATTTATTTTGAGTTGGCCAGTGGTCAGTTCAAACACGAAATGCACTGAGACCAGAAAAATTGAAGGTTCTACTTTTTGGTTAATGCAAGATGGACATTAGTTGTCAAAACAAAGCAGACAGACCTGTTTTCAAGTTTTTTATTGCTCACAAATGGACATTTGATGTTTTTCATTACCGTATAGCATATTTTCGGACGGTCAATCTTGACAATATGTCAAAATTTAGTCATATCAGATGAAGCGATTTGCATACAATATTTATATTTTATGTTAATTTTTATGCATACACCGTACTGCACAAACGCTTTTATGAGACCAATTAATGGGGTCTCGAACAGAATAAAAACGTATAGTCACTAGTTTTTTACTTTCTTTTACATCAGCGTTACGTTCAAAAAGTCAATCAAATACCGAAACCCGGAAAAAATGTAAAGCGTCCATGCAGTGAAACAAATAGAAAATGTAATTATTTATAACGTACATTACCATGGCGTGTAATATAAAAGTACTTAAGTCTAATTAGTGTACAGTTTAAAGGTGCGTGCGGACAACAGATGGTACGGTCAAAGTTTGCAACTGTACACAAGAGTCGACCGATATTTTGTGCAATCTCGAAACTGTAGTTTCGTTCGAGGAGACCACGTTAAAGAATATGCTTATATTTAGTGTTTATTTCTTTTACAGTTTTCTTTACACGTGTACGATCAGAGGTGGAGTTAAGTACATTGAGCGTACAACATAAGTCTATGACAGATTTAAACCTTGAATACCAAGATCTTAACCATTCAACAAATGACCACAATTTGAATACTCCTTAGTAACATTGCGCCATCTTAATATTAGACGTCGGTAACACTTTCAGCTGCTATTGGTAGGCATGGACGTATGCAGTCAAAAGTGATATAGCAACACAAAGAAAACAGAATCTACATCTAAATCTTATTTACAGATAAAGACCACATATCGGGTTATTACCGTTCCAATAAGACCATCATCGGAAAACTTAAACTCAGTGGTCTTTATGGAGGATATGTCTCACCATCAAGCGGAAACTTTTTTTTAGATTAAATTCTTTAAATGGTTTTGATGGAAATAAACCGGAATTCCAATAACCCTTGTTTAAACTATTTAAAGTAACCAGTTTGGTACAAAGAGTAAACCTTTAATAAAACTCAGAAATAGTAAGGCATTTATTCTAAGGTTTGCGCTGCCGTTAACATCGTCGTCCTTCTCATGGCCACGTAAAGAGATGAAGGCCATTTCAACTTCATTGGTTTGAGTTTGAAATAAGCATATTTTTACATTACTAAATTTGTTTCTCGGTATACGTTTAACATCTAGAAATCGAAGCACGGAAACATGGCAACACAATTCCTGTTTTAATTCAGTGTTGTGTTTGTTTGATTTCCAGCTAGAGTCTTTGAGATACATGTAGGCTGGGAGAAATATAAATTGTATAAGATGATTGTCCATTGCTCTTGTGTGTTTTTTCTCTCAATAATTTCCATAATAATGCAAAAGACGTAGGGTCAGACGGTTGACCCTTTAACTAGGTTGACCAGTATAGTTATACCATTTGGAGATACAATAGCCATAGAAAGGTAACAACACTAAAATATAAACCAATTTACAGTTATTTTGCCTTAATGCGTTAGTATTGGACAGTGAAAGGTAATGGTAACTGTTTTGTTGCTACCGCCTTTATGTTGTGAATTCTCGTACGTTATTATTTATTTTGTTGTTATAACAGGTTGACACACGTAAAAAACGCAAGTAAGCGTAAATGTTCACAGTGACGTGGTCGAAACTTTGAAGTACACACTTTACTATTGTAACGGAGGTCGAAATAATAAAACTACACTAATTAATAAGTCTAGATAAATAATCGTAAAACAGTTTTTTTACAGCGAACTCGCTTTACTTCCGCGTGTGTGTGAACGTATTTTAGGTTGATAAACAATGCGATTAGTTTGCAATTTACGATTTTCGAAGTATTATTGTACATACCAGGAAATAGTTGTATTAAAGACAAGATTATCTATTGTTGTTGTAATAACTTTGAACATAAACAAAAGTTGACTCGATATAAACCGCAATGTATGAAAAAAAACCATAAGATAAACAAACAACACTATTCAAAACAGCAACCCATCGAATAAACATAAAACAAATCAATACAAACAAAATCAGAAAATAATTAAAGAACCATGAGAAGGGGATCAACAATGAACACGACCATCCAAATACCGCAAATAATAATAAAAGGGGAGGTCATTTATACATGTTTGATTGGTATTCTGACCAGTCGAAAAAAACAACAGTCTGTGTTTATAAGTACAGAATAGTTAAACGTATTGGGCTATTAAAGACATATCTCATAACATTATCAAACAAATCATTTATCCCGTATCCAGATCGCTTCCATTGCTTTGATTAAAAGCCACATATTTTGACTATCTCTGTCGCGTGCCGAATATTAATCAAACAAAAAGTTCAAACAAAGAGTCTGTACCGTTATACCAAAATTACCATGGCCATATACATTACAGATTTTAACAACCCTTTGACAATAAATATTGATTTTCGAAACACCTGTTACCTAGATGAGGAATTAAGCACCATCATTCAATTTTGGTCACGTGCCTTTCTGTAATGTTTATTCTGGTTCGTTAATTTTCAAATATTCCGTTAATTTTAAAGCCAATAATTTAACAGTAGTTGTACCGTAGACCATATTGCATCGTTTGGAGAAAAAAACTGTCGCGAAAACCTGTTACATTGTAAACTGAAGGGCGATGCTATTGGAAAACAAAAAGCGATCGATTTTCAGATTAAAAATTCTTTAATGCGATAAACTAGCAACCGAATGCGTCATTTTTTGTTGTTCCACATGTTGATTGTAGGAACAGATGTTGACTGGACGAAAAATCAATGTTGACAATAGCATAAGTGCTGTTGATGACCAAAACCCGACATACAACCTAAGGCCAATGACAATGCGTTCAGTGGTTCTGGTGGTTTAAGGTATATGCGTAAATATACATATATTTGTGCCTATGACCGACATTTAGCCGTCATCATCCCACAGTACCATTAAGAATATATTGTGGTATGCATGTCATTTGTCCGTTATATTTAAACTGTTACAATATGAGCATTACATATATTTGAATGTAGACATAGACAGTTTTAAAAGCGAAGTCGGTAGTTTCCTCTCGGTAGTTTCCTCTGCGCACCTGTTTGTAATTGTATGACTCTTCAACGTCTTAATAACAGACCGATATTGGACTGCACTTGTCACGGGGAGTACATTTTAGTCATACATTGGACTACATGCTATGCGCTGTGTACATGCAGAACAGCTTGTGTAAAAGCTGTGGAATATTTCTGGAAAAGCACATTTCTTCTTTACTAAAATAACTTGAACAGTCAGAGTGTAAAATGTGCTGATACATAGACAAAACACCGTTATAATTTGTTGTGCGTTTTAAAAATTCCATACGACGTCATACTTTAATTCCTGATAATTGTTAAGTTATAAAGCACCCCTTATAGAATACTGTAACACTCCCTCACTAAAAATACAGATGTCTCAAAAACTCTAAACTCAAACAAGTAAAGAACAAACAAGAAAACAAAAATACAAGACAGGGACAAAAACAATCTAGCTAAACGACACACAATGGAAGTTTTCTAAAATATTCGTCTTAATACTTCATTGGTTGGATATGTGCACTTTATGCTGGTAATGCCATCACTTAGTACTTCTTTGGTTGGATATGTGTACTTTATGCTGGTAATGTCATCACTTAGTACTTCTTTGGTTGGATATGTGTACTTTATGCTGGTAATGCCATCACTTAGTACTTCTTTGGTTGGA